>PPYE01319668.1_pt1 | contig 90880 bp, 93 predicted proteins | sample 1559881 | NCBI WGS metagenome assembly PPYE01 (sample SAMN08240022, study PRJNA423297) | Human gut metagenome, whole genome shotgun sequencing project.
AAATTATATTATATACATAATACATAGTATAATAATGCAATAGCAAAGATATAAGAATTATTTATATTTATACAACCGATTGTTATATTTATTTTAATGGAAATGATTTAAACTTTTTAAATTGCTATAATACAAGGCATTAGCATATATGAAAAAGGGGGTGATAGATGCGTATTTAATAATTGGGAATTTTAAATAGTGCTTTTTTTTATCAATTTATAAAAGTATAATAATTATATAAATTATAATGGATTCCAAAAGTAAGATTAAGATTGGAGGGTTAAAAAAGTGATAATGAGATAGGGGTTGAGTGAAATTAAAGCTATTTAAAAAACAATAGATGAGAAAACAAATTATTAAAAGATTCGGTTTTTATATTCTTTATTCTTTTTCCCTGTAGTTAGTTTAATCATTTTACTAAGGGCTTCTTCAGTGATCCCGGTAGCTTCTTTTATTATGCTAATATCGATGCTTTTATCCAAAAGCTTTTTAGCAATATGCATATTATTGTTTATTTCTATATTCTTTGCTCAACTTTATTTTGTGAATATATCCTTTCTACCAAACTACGTATGTTTATTTAAGTAAGAGTAAACCTTCTTTACTTCTAAAGTCAATTCCACAAAAAGTAGATATATTCTTATGAAGAGCCAAATAATAAATACCACTGATCAACAATGCAGATACAACTCTAATATTTATATTGGGATCAGAGTCAGTTTTCTCGAAATATTCTACTAAATTCTGAGAGTGCCTTTCACGATTTTCTGCTGTTCTTTCCGTAATGTAATTACTGTCAGAAACTTCCCATATCAAAAGTTTCTGCATTGAATTATTGGAATTTATTTAATCGACTAGGCCTAATAGCAAATTCTCGCAATTCTTTTGTGCAGTGTTATTTGTAGGATCAAAACTAAAAGAATCATTTAACCAATAGTCATATATGATCTAACAAATTTATCGAAGAAATCATACAGATCGTTATATCGATTATAGAAGACAATAGGTTCAATTTATGCTCTATTGGCAATATCGGATATTGTAATATTGCTGAAACCGCTTTCTTGGATTAATCCATTGGCGGTTTCCTATATGCAATTTTCAATATCTAGTTTGGTCCTTCTTTTTCGTTTATTCTTTGCCATATGCTTTTTATAAACAGTGGAGAAGATATATAATTGATTTAAAATTATAAAACCGTTTTGTTGGGTATTGTTTGGCATATGTCGCATAAAGCATATGATAGTTTATCAATTTGATATTTTTCATGCGATGCTGTAACAGTAATCCTTATTCTTGCATCCTTGCTTCTAACGGCAGGATATACTATTCCAATTGCATATATTCCATAATCTCTTAACCGCATAGTGATTTCCTTTACTCTAAAGTCATCTCTAACCATAAATGGAATAATAGGAGAATCGGAGTTTCCAATTTCAAATCCACTATTTAATAGTTTTTCTTTCAGGTATTTAGTATTTTCCCATAGTTTACCTCTAATTTCTGGCTGATTCTTCAATATGTCTAATGCTTTATGAACAGAACATGTAACCTGAGGAATAATAGATGCAGAAAAGATTGAAGTATTTGTATAATACTTTAAATATTGAATCATTTTTTCGGATGCAGCTACAAATCCCCCTACGGCCCCAAATGATTTGCTAAACGTTCCAGTTATAATATCTACTTCACCTAAAACATTAAAATGCTCTGCTGTTCCACGCCCATTTTTTCCAAAAACGCCTATTCCGTGTGCATCATCCAATACTAATAATGCGTCATATTTTTTGCATAACGCTATAATTTCTGGCAGAGGACACAAATCGCCATCCTGAGAATAAACACCGTCTACAATCACCATTCTGGTTTTATAGTTTTCTTTTTGTCTTTCCAAGACCATTTCAAGAAACTCCAGATTGTTGTGTGGTATCAGTTTAACATTCGTACTTCTTAAGCCATCTAAAATACTTGTATGAACGCCAGTGTCACATATTGCAAGATCTTCTTTACCTAGTAATGCATTTAATATACCAAAATTGGCCCCAAATCCAGATGAAAACAACATAGCATCATCTTGACCAGTGAATTCAGCAATGTCTTTCTCTAATGCTTTATGAATATCTAAATAACCCCCAATACACGGAGCTGCGCATACGCCAGTGCCATATTTTTTTAGTCCATCAATACCAGCTTGTATCACTTCTGGATTCTGAGACATACCTAGATAGTCATTGGATACAAATGAGAGTACATCATTGATCGTATCCGTCCTTTTATCGTAAATTTTCATTGATGGTTTTAATGGAGTAGTAGCCTCGATCCAATATATCTCGTGATTATTATTTTTGAGCTGATCTATATATTGCTCAAATAGTATAATTCTATCCTTTGCACTTACTTTAAGTTGGCCTAAAGTGAAGTCTTTATGAGAAAATTGTTCTTTTTTCATATTAATCATGGTATTATAATTAGTTATTGATCTCTCGTTAATTGATAGTTTATACGTCACAAATCATATATAAAATACAATTTAAATCCTTGTGTATCAGTAGTATAGATTATGTGAATGTTTATTTTGAGACAAATATATGCAAAATAATTATTATACATGATATAATATTGATAAAATTGTTATAATATTTATCGATTATTATTAATCACTTAGAAAAGATTTTATTAGTTTTAGAAATATTTAAAATGAGAAATATATTAATCGAGAGTATGAAAAGAACCATGCTCCTAATAAATAAGATGTTAACTTTCCTTCCCTTATTATTTTTTGTTTGGAGCAACAAAACCAATTGGATTCCGTGGCTTTTCTTCCTGTTCTTTTTGAGAAGCTAATTCAGTTAGTGCTTGATAAATATCACTAAATTGGATATTTGTTTCATTCATAAACTGCTCTAGTTTTCGATTTAATTCATCAAATCCTAAAGCATATTGGCGCAAAGATACAAAAGCTCTCATAATCGAAATGTTTACTTGTACAGCAGTAGGAGAACGTAATACTCCTGATAGCATTGCAATACCTTCTTGAGTAAAGGCAAAAGAAGTTACACTACTGTGTTTTTGTTTATCAGGTAACTGGTCGCAAATTGCGACCAGTTCATTCCATTCTTTTTTTGTTAACTCAAACATGAAATCCGGAGGAAATCTTTCGATATTACGTTTCACCTGTTCTTTCAGACGTTTAGTCTGTACTCCATACATTTCAGCAAGATCAAAATCAAGCATAACATTCAATCCTCTGATCTGATAAATTCTATGAATTATTTGTAATTCCATACATTTTTATATGATATAATTATTACAATATTTTAGATCTTTTCACTGAAACATCGTCTGACTGTATTATTTCATACCCATCCAGTTTCTCATATATTTCTCTTAATGTTTTACAGCCGTAACGACGTGGATTATATTTAGGGTGTATTTTCTTCAAAGTGAATCCTAACTGTGAGAGAGTAACACATTCCGTTTCGTATAAATTGAACGCATCATCAAAAAAGTGACATTCTTTGTGTAGTATAGAATCCGTTGATTCACCACTCTCTAATTTAACAGCAACTTTAGGCTTTTTCATATAGGATTTAATTTTTGCTGCAATAGAAAGAGGTTTGTTGTGGGTACCATTTCCAACATTATGGGTTTCGAAAGAAACACGTTCGCTTGTGTTGTTTTTTGCCATTTTTCTCTTTTCTTTTTTTGCTTGATTATTTGCCAGCAATTCGGTTAAAGAATATATCGTTAGAGGTTCTTCACGTTTGAATCGTTTGAAATAAATATCCTCAATAAACTGTGGTAAAGGTGCCTTCCATGTTTCCTGTTTATGATTGTTGATCTTTCCCAATTTATCAGGGTTTAATCCCAATTCACGAGCCATTTGAACATGCTTGTCGGATAATTTATATTTCTTCTGGGCAATCACCCATCTTTCAATTTTTACTGCCATAGTAATTAACGAATGAATAAAGGTACTAATTATTCAAAAAGGTAAAGATAATAATATAGTATAAAAACATTAATCTGCTGCTTATATTTATTTAAAACTTTAAAGGTAATTGACTCAAGAAACCTTTGAATATCAGACTCCCGGTACAATTTTTCCGTCTAAATGTATATATGACGATAGACATAGACCTATATTTCAGACCTAATTTCCTCAATTTAGCATGAAGCTGATCTATCTGCAACAATAGATTTTCGTATGTACTATTTTAAATCAAATCAATCTCCATAAGCAATAAATTAGAATGTAGAACAAATATATAGTGCTAATATCATATCGCTGCAACCTTTACGATATAAGACACCATAAGGCTACTTATTTCACCGATTCACTTTTTTTTTGTGTTTAGATGTTCAGCTATCATGGTTTCCAAATACGCTTTTAAACTTCCGTTTGTCCCAGTCCAATCATTTTTCTTATTCTGCTTCGGGTCAGGGTTACACCCGAATTATTTGTTTTCCTAATTAAACTATTTCGGAAACTGATTTCCATTGAATAATGTGTATAGCCACATCTACTTCGCTAAAAGTAAGCGTTGGATGATAATAACTTAAGATTTTCTTTATGAATGCTTCGTTATATATAGTTTCTTTCAAAGAAGTTATAAGCTTATGCCTTGTATCCAGTTCCATTTTATTTATTATTTTCAGCAACACTCCTGTTTAACTTACCTTCTTGTACCATTTTCCATTGCCTTCGAGATAAATTGAAAAAGTTTAGCAGTGATTGTTGCTCATAAGTTAATTTCTGCTTTTCAGTTTTATAATTATTAATTATTTTCAGTGTATCGACCAGCATATTCCTAACTCCTAAAATTATAATAAAATTAATAGGTGTTGCAATCATCAGTGTAAGATCATTTAGTACTAATTCTGAGTAGGAATAGAATAATAGGTATTGAAAAGGACATAATTAACGGCAGTCTTCTGTAATCTGTAACAGCAGCCATTATCATAGGTATAAGAAAAATGGAATGTTCAACCAAAATGTGTCTGGCGGTTTACTCATATTTATCATTTTTAATTGTGAATATAACCCATTCGTGAGAATCGGTTATAAACGAAGGCCCATTAAATAGTGATACTTGGTGTTTTTTTGATACAAGAAACGTGTCCTGCATCGGATAGTCCAAATCTTGAGGTCGGCAAAACCTAAACACAAATGAACATATACGACCGGACACGCTATAATTAATTTTTTAATAGCGAATGGCCGTTTAAGTCCTTTGTGTTATATCGAAATTTGCCGTTTCAAGATTCGACCTAAACGTTAATGATACGATTTACGTATCCGAGTGCAAATATAAGAATAAAATATTTGCTGTAAATGATTCGTGGCCAGAAAAGCAGGGAGTATAGCTCCCTGCCCACCCCAATCACATAGATGTATAAAACTTATTATTCAACTATGTATTGAAGATAGCCAACAAAACAAGTATCTATATTTCAAGATGGAGACCATACTTACTTCCCATTAGTATTAGTATTAATTTTAATTTATCTATCATATGTAATTACCCGATTTAATTGATTTTTCTGTTATTTTAGTATTTATATCATCCATCTTGGACAGCACCAAGACGGTAAAATTTAATGTATGATCATTTATAATTTCCAGTTCGATATCATTCACCGCGTCATACCATACATTACTATCCATATCAACATATAAACTATTAAATTTAAACCTTAATAGTTCCCAATCACACTCATAGTCGAGTGTTACGGTCGCACAATTAGAATGTCCCCCATTGATACCTGAAATGGTTACAGTAAAGTTTGAAAACCTCATTTCTATTGCTTCCCAGCAAGTTTTATTAAGGATATATTTTATTTCACCCTCACTAACGCCAATAAGATTCTTGGAGAGTAATAATCCTGGTAATTTACTATTTGGTGAATCAAATGTGTGGGAAGGAAGAATTTTTTCTAAGTAAATGGATTCTGCCTTCCAGTTGTACTTAGTAATGATATCATACTTCGACCGTCCTAAAAAACCGTAGATTATTGTAAGATGGGTAGCCAGGCTGTCTATCCAATCTGCATTGTTTTTACCATGTGTGCCACCACCGATTTGTGCATTTATATTCGTATCCATAGTTCGCAACTATTTATTACCCACTGCCCCCGGTGCGTAAAATGAATAAAAAAAGCGTGGGACAAGTTTCTAATCTATCGAAGGTACTGGAATACCCGTGTGTACATTAATAAACTCATCCACGCTATATTTTATACGAATATAGTGCAGATACAGTCTTCTATTCTCCCTGTACACATCTTAAAATTTCCAGTTTTTCGATAAAGGGATAAAGAAAACGCTTCTTTATTTAAACCATAAATAACAAAAATGTCTTTGTATGATACTGGTTCTCATTTTACTCACACAAAAGTATAAATAGAATCAGTAGTGTGCAAAAAAACAGCACATTTATTTAGATCGATCTAATGTTCCCATACAGAAAACACCTTGCTATCACTCAAACAATTTAATGTTCATAAAGTTCACACAATATATATATATATTTCACTAATACTTTTAATAAACCTATATTAAAAAGATAATAAGTGAAAATATATTTCTCTTTCCGGCAAAGATAAACTCATGTTATGGCATCTGACAAGGCCGGGGCCTCCTGTTTTTGAAAAAATCTTCCTCGCCTTAGGCGAGCGTATTTTTTCAAAAAGCCTTGCAGTTGCCATAACCATGGAATTAATTTCTGCCATAAAGAGATAATATGCCCGAACAGGGCCAATATAAACTTAAATTGATATATATGACAACTATCGACTTTTACAAAAAAAACTTTGTTTGCGATGAGATAACAATCAATCGCTACAAATTAGAAACTCTGATTGAACCCTTTTGTACAAGAGGATTGAGTGATGAGCAAATGCAAAATTTAGCCGATGAAATTCATGAAGAATCCAGGCGGAAAATAGTCAGTATAGATGAACCACATTTGTTTGCAAGAAAAAAGGCATTAAATGAAGTAATTGACCTTACTATTTATGAAGTGATGAGAAATCAAAAGGTACCGGAATATCTCAAATGCCCAGAAATAGATAGATATGATATCTGTATGCTTAAAATAATGAATCCGGTTTATGATAAATATTACGGATTAAATAAAGAGGATATGAAGAAAGTTAATAATTGGGTAAGAGAAATTGAATCATTTCTGGATGTAAAACCGAAAGAAGGCGACATTGTGAACTTCACATCAAAATATGGTGACTATCACGAAAGGACATTACTTGAAACTCATCTTAAATCAGATGGTTTATTTAAACTTTGTCTCCTCCCACAAATACCTTTTGCGGTTAAATCAGATGGCAAATATCAGATTTCATCAAGCGGAGCCGATTTCAGAACAATAGATCCGGAATTATTAGTTAAGAAAGACACAACTTATGCGTTATTCCAAGATTGGGGACATCGAGGACCTTGTTCTAACGGAAGTATTGAATTCGTTGCACAAGTAAACTTATGGGAATATAAACATCCATATCCTCGTTACGGTGATTTCAGCACAAATGAATATCAGAAGATTCTTTTGAAGAAGGATAATAAAGGCGGGTATTTCGGTAAAGACATTAGTTTCAGTACCAAAAAACTACTTAACGAATTTATGGAACGTTTTCATGGAATTTTGTTTTCGGGTGATAGTGAGAACCAGTTTATTCTTTGGTGCTATAAAAAACAGTTTCTTGAATTGGCTCCCATAGATTGGGAAATGATGAAACTAACAGAATATTATGCAGTTATAAAAAATTCCCATCAAAAAGTGAAATTCGAGAAAGATCACGATAAACATTGCGTCAATTTTTATTACGTTGAAACAAATAAATAAAACCGCTATGAATGCTATACCCATAATCAAGCAATATATCCCTTTAGAAAAAAGAGGTAAAATAAACAGTAATATCATAAGCTGTCTGGCAAAAAAGATTGAGATACCACCCGAAATAATTTATAACACTTATACTGGTATCGGTGGATTACATGGATTGAAACAATCCGATTTTGCGAATTACCACGAGTATTCAAAAGCAAAGAAAGAGATAGAAATGGGCCAGTTTTTTACGCCCCATTTTATTTGTAAGACAATGGTGGAACTGATCGAACCCGATTTTTATGATTCGGTCATAGATATGTGTTGCGGTATGGGTAATTTCTTCAACCACCTACCTAATCAGAGTAACTGTTACGGATTCGACATTGACCAGAATGCTGTATCCGTTGCACAGTATCTTTACCCGCAGGCGCAGATTTCAAAATGTGATATAAGAGCTTATAATCCTGATATGCTGTTCGATTACGTGATTGGCAATCCGCCATTCAATCTTGATTTCGACGGAAAGCAATCACAGTTTTATTATATGGAGAAAACGAGTCAGATACTTAAACCAACTGGAATCCTACTCTTTATCGTTCCAGTATCATTTATCAATAGTGAGTTTTGGGAGAAAACCAAAGTAACCTCCATCAATGAAGACTTTTCATTTATCGGGCAAACAAAGCTTGATGATAACGCTTTCAGCAGCACCGGCGTTGAACGGTTTGAAACAAAGATCATGGCATTTATGCGCTTCTCCAATCATATTGAAATGAAACCATATAATGCTGATGAGTTTATTTCGATAACAGAACTGAAAACACGCATAGACAATGCAAAGAATATCCGCAACGAAGTAAAACACCAGGTACATTTAGAAACACGGGAACTTACCAGTGAAGAAACCATCAGAAATGAGTATAAACTAAAGAAATATTTATACGAAATTAAAACCCACAAAACCTTACAAGGTTATTATCCGAAAGCCATACGTTTAGTAACCAAACTGAAAACCCAGCGCCCACCCGAAAATTGCAACCAGCAAGAATACGCGAAGTGGGAAAGCCGTAAACTTACCTACCCCAAAGTATTTAAAGTGCTGAAGGAAAAAATACACAAACAAAATGGTATTGATCGCAGTAAAACCACCGTACTGGAACGGACCCGCAATAAAGAAATAGCGCTGGTCCGTACAAAATACGGTTACAAACTCAAAGCCTATGTACCGGGATTGTTATATAAATTTAAAAAGGTATATACCCCCTTTTATGATCTTATTCTCGATTCTACACCACTGCTCGAACCACCGAAATGGACTGCAAAACTGAGGCAACAGTACAAAAGTGCCATCAAAGAAATTACAAAGAAACGGCGTGAATTCGAAAAACAAAATATACCATTTGATGATTTACCGCACGATCCTGCAATAGACAGGTACATCGACAGCCTTACTTTTTTTAATAAAGACCTCGAAGAGTGCCGGTTTACCACGATGCAAAAGCAAGATATGGGGCTTATTTTCCAGAAACGGTATTCATTATTAAACTGGGAGCAGGGCTGCGGCAAAACTGCCGTAGGTTTTCATTACGGCAAATACATGATGGATCAGCATAAAGTAAGGAACGTAATAATCCTTGCACCCGCTATTGCGGTAAATCTTACATGGATACCGTATCTAAACCGCAATAATACACCTTATCGATTTGTCAATTCATGGATGGATTTCGAAGATATACCGCAAGGCTATTTCCTTGTTTTCTCCATTTCGATGCTCGATAAGCTGAAACGGAATATTAAAAGATTCATGAAAATGAATTCACAAAAGGTTTGTATCCTTTTTGATGAATCCGACGAAATAACCAACCCGAAAGCCGACCGTACAGAGGTTACGTTAGACTGTTTCCGCAGGGCAAAATATAAATTGCTAACCACAGGAACCACCACCCGCAACAACATAAACGAACTTTATTGCCAGCTTATACTATTGTACAATAACTCCGTTAATATGATGTGTTTCTGTACCGAAACCTACTACCAGAACAAAGAAAAAGACATCGAAGAAGAAGATAACCCGTTTTACGGCCAACCATTCCCGGCACGATACGGAGTTAAGCTGTTCCGTGAGTGCTTCTGCCCGACAAAAGCAAGTGTGTTCGGAATCGAAAAGATGAATCAGGACATTTACAATAAACAACACCTTTGGAATATTATCTCGAAGACTATCATCACACGCAAGTTTAAAGAGCTTGCCGGCGACAAATACGAAATTATTACACATACCGTAAAGCCGAGTCCGGGAGAATATGAAGTATATAAAAAGATACTTCAGGAGTTTTGCGAGATATGCTATATATTCTTCACATCCACAGGTGACACAAGGAAAGAAGCGGCATTGAAGCTGATCAGACAGATACAACTTTTGATTAAAGCCTGCTCTGTTCCCAATATGATGCCGGGATATTTCGGGAGCCATTTCCCGCGCAAATCGCATTACATTGAAAGGCTGATTAATAAGATTGAAGGCAAAGTCTGTATAGGTTGCATCACGTTAAAAGCCTTATCAATGTACGAAGACTATTTACGAAAAACCTGCCCCGACAGACCTATATTCATTATAAAGGGCGACGTATCATTTAAGAAGCGGGAGAAAATCATATCACAGTTTGAAGCTACTCCCAATGGTCTGTTAATCTGTACCCAGCAGTCTTTAAAGTCATCGGCAAACATCCCATCATGCAATGAGGTAATCATGGAGTCGCTTCAATGGAACGTACCGAAGATGGCTCAGTTTTATTTCCGGTTTATCCGGCTTGATTCTAAAGAAAATACCAACGTTCACTTTGTAACCCTCAAAGATTCCATTGAACAAAACCTGATGGCGCTGGTGCTGACAAAAGAACGGCTCAATGAGTTTATAAAGTCTGGTGAAGTAAAAGAACAGTCGGATATATTCGACGAGTTCGATATCTCATTGTCGTTAATTGAATCGCTATTACGGCGGGAACAGGATGATGAAGGTAAATTCTACATCACATGGGGCAGTCAGAAGATTGTCTGAATCTATAATTATTCATCAATTAAATTAATGTTTTATGAAATTACAAGAGAAAGAAGTACTCTTTACTCTCGATGGAGAGTGCGATAAAAAGAACAAGTTATTACGGTCCAACGTAAAACTAACAGGCGAAGACGTGTCTAAAATTGATAGCGGTAAGCTATCCATTGAAGATTTGAATGCGTTGGTTGCTAAAAGAGCGAAGATATTCAAGTACCGTACACAGATCACTATTCATGCCAATTTTCCGCGTGAGGTACAAAACCGGGTAAATGGGTACTCCTACCTGATTAATAATCAAAATGGTTCGGTCGGTGTTAAGTACGGTGCCATTGACGAAAATAAGAGGCAGTATATAGACCGCTTTTTACAACATGAAGGCTTCAATTATTACAAAAACAGCACGGAGCATGATTTTAACTTGACCAAACGGTTTTCAAAGAAAGAAGAAGCCGTTGGGTACATTGAGTATCTGAAAGGAAAGTACGATTATCAGGCAGTTACCCGATTAATAAATGGTGGTTTTCAGATTCTCGGTGGGGTTTACATGTGGCAATATTACGTCATATTAAAACTGGTTGTCAACAGCATACCCAAAGAGAACATCGGTAGTCTGTTGGCATTGCTGAAATGCAAATCGGTTGCCGAAATAGAAGAGATTGAAAGAATAAGGGAAGAAGAACGACAAGAAAAGCGAAAAGAATACCAGCTTCAATCGCAGGAGAACGAAAAACTCAAAAAAGAAAACGATGCAAGAAAAAAAGAAGTACTTCTAAAGGAAATGAATGAAAAATACAAGCGTATCAGTTCCTTACCCGCAGGATGTTTCACTATATGTATCGTTACTGACCATGCTAAACTTGTAGTTATCAAACGCTTTAAACTAAAAAATAAAACAACTGTAACCAAAAAGTTTTTGCAGCGGGATGTTTTTATGCCCGATTTTCAGAAATGGAATGATACGAAGCCGAGCCACATAGCGAAAGATACCTGTAAAATCAATGAAAATGAAATAAATAGGTATCTCCAGGAGGGTTGTGTATTCATTAAGTAGGCCGGAAATAACCGGCTTTTTATTTTCATGCCTATCAAAATATATTTCGATAGTAGCGAGAAAATATTTTGGTAATAGCCGAAAAATATTTCCGTAAAAAAAAAGTCAAGTATGTATCGATACATATTATCGTTTCTGGCAGGCAAAGATACTTCCGTGTTCTTTATACTTCGCAATGGCACCCCTGGAAAAATCTTCCTCGCTGCGCGAGCGTATTTTTCCGAACCCTTACGCAGTATGAACACGGATCTTTGTAGCCTGCATAAACGATAATATTGTCGGAGTTTAAACTAATTGTTATGAAAATATCCTTTATAAGTCCCATAATACACATCAATACAATGTGTGTATGGGCATTTATTGACATACTGAATCTTGTGATACTATCGAAGAATATTGTTGAACTAAATATGTGGCTGATAGAATTTGAGAAACATAAACATCATTATGGCAAACTATCTGCTTCATTTCATTGGGAATTTTCTGAATCAGTGTTTTCGCTGTGGCAACGGATGGATTACGGGTCACCCGAATGTTTTGCAAATAAAGTTTTGCAGATATCATTCCTCGATATACTATTCAAAGATGAATCGGTGTTTGAAATTAGCTTAAATTAAAATATAACTAACAACTTAAAAAACAGAATTATGAGTACAAAAGAACTATTGATCAAAATTGAAGAGCGGTTCAACGAAAAGTTAGAGTTAAAGAACGGTTGGGGAAAAAATGAAGTCAAAATGGTCTACAAAGATGCCATGAATGAGGTTCTGTTAGAATTATCCGAACAGTTGATTACCAAAGAATAAACAACAACTTCTTATGGCAACTTTCAGTAAACTTGAACAGGTTTCCCGTGACAGGGAAAAAAGAAATCGCTACGCGAATACCGTTACACCTAGGTTTGACCGCACTATGGTAGGAACCATCCGCACATTCCTGAATAACTGGAAAGTGGTTTTCCACGCCAATGGTGCTTATTATCTGGAAGATCCGTTCGGTAATAAACAGCACATTTGCAGTTACTCTAAACGAATAGAAATGTTCTCCTTTCTCAAACGGATGGACAAACATCTGAACTTTGCTGATAAGAACGAGGATATGGGAGATTTACTCTTTTCTTTCACCGGTAAACTCAATATATGGATTAACCGGAATAATATTAATCAATTAAATAAATTATCATGAAACAAAAATTTGATGAAACAGACTTTGATCCGGCAATTATCAGTGTTGACGGTGATAATGAGATTATCGGACTATATACCTGTACAAGAGTTGACAGGGATAGTCTACCGCAAGGCTTTTATGCCTATGATATACGCGAAAATGATGATGGCGATAACGCCTATTGCACAGTCGAAAATTATGTTGTTGTCAATCACACGGGCACTATCGTAACCCGTGAGGAAATCCCCATGCTCGTCAATACTAAAATTACCGTAAATGGAGAAACAAGTATCGACAGTTATTCGGACATTAAATATTTCGATCCTGACGATGAAGACTACAATAATGATTGGAGAAAAGAATTTATCAGAGAGTAATAATATCGTTAATTATGAATTTCAGAAAGTGGCTTATACCGCTTTTTATATTTATTAAGATTATGTTAGTAGCTCCCAGACAGCTTTCAAAATCAACTGATGCTATTATCCTAACATATATAACAAGCAGAAAACTTCCGGTTCATGCTTATTTATATACATGGCGGGAATACAAGGATGATTGGGAAATAGAGCATTATCCAACCAGGTTCAATACTTATGGTGAAGCTGAAGACTATTTTTTCTTTTCTGATTGGTATTACAAAAGGGTTATATTCCGGTTCCGATACAGTTATATTAATAGACCGGAAATTATACAGCTCAAAATACCATTCGGTATATCTAAAGGAACAGAACCGTATTACTGTAAATATTACAAAGGACTAAAAGAAATATGCAGAGGGGGGTTGGTGTTCTATCTGGGCGAAAAACCGAGTTGTCGGGAATGTGCAAAAGAGTGTATAGGCTGTATTGAAATGGCAATAAACTTCGGGTATATTTCCTTTAATGATGTAAACCATTTAATTATCCATCCTGATATTCTTATAAAAAAATATCAGAAGTTATACAATCAACAATATGGAGATAATATTAAATAATTCTTTAAAAAAAAATAAATTAATAAAATGTTAAATATAAAATTCCATTTAAGAAAAGTTATACCACCTCTTAATCCTGATTACAGGAATTATAAGCTTACGGAATCTATAGTGGTATTCGATAAAAAAAGAGAAGTCCAAATGATTGAAGAATCAATTCTCACACTCAGATTCTATGAAGACGGGAATAATATGTATGCTTGTGCCTGGTTTGGAAAGCCGTTCGGATATATACAAACATCTGCGCAAATGGAAATACCCGATGATGAAGAAGTTTGTAGCTCGGCATTATTGTCTGAGAAAATATTTAATCAGGTATTTGAAACTGAAAGCGGATACGGATTTGCTTTTAATGATTGTTGGCCGCAGATGATGAAACTGGACATGCTAAACTGTTTAATGTATATTACGGGTATTAGTTCGTTGGATGCTATTGTGGCTCATCCTTGATTATATTAATAAGACTAGATATGAAAAATATGTACAATGGTCCATTTGGCTGTGGCGTAATTCAGTTAAATATACTTCCATCCGGAGATTTACAGATGAAACTGATTGAGAAAGATGATCTTCCTTTAGCACTTGGTATTGAGGCTGAATATGAAATTACTTATCTATACAGGCTGATGGATAACGCACGGCTTATCGGTAACGGATGGGATGCCGTTGAAGGAACTTACGAAAATGGTATCGGATACATGCCGATTTATGCCGGAGAAAATGATCCCTCTCCAGTAGATTGGTTATACGTATGGTATTATGCCGGAGAAACCGGGATTCTAAAAGATTTGGAAGTAAATGGAGAAGCTATATTCAAAAAGTCCTGAAAGGCAGATTACATTAATTATCTTTTAAAGAGAGTGGCTATATGTCACTCTCTTTCGCATTTATACAGTTTCATAAAAACAACTCATAAATAAAAATATCATTATGACTTCAGAAAAAATTGCTAAGGTAATTCTCAGTCATTTGGGTGGAAAAAAATTCATAGTTATGACTGGTTCCAAGAACTTCAAGTACAGCACGGATGAAGAAGGAAACACTCACCTCAGTATGCATCTGGTCCGAAATATTTCTGGTGCCAAATACCTTACTATAACTTATAATTTGGGTGAGGATTGGTATTACATGAAATTTGAACGAACAGATAAGAATGATAATCTTATAACAGTAGCGGAGAGATGTCAGGTAGAAGCTAACTGCCTATGTCTGTTTTTTACCGAAATAACAGGTTTAAGAACTACTTTATAAATGTAAATCATTAGATAATGCCTCTCAAATGAGGCTTTTCTTTATTTATAACTAATCACATATAAACATGAAACATAGTTATCTCACAGTTAAAGATATGTTCTGCGGCGCGGGCGGGTCATCCCAGGGTGTTCGTCGGTTATCCCGTAAAATGGGCGGAGGATTAGAGTTGAAATTGGCGATGAATCATTGGAAGTTGGCAGTTGAAACACATAACACCAATTTCCCGGAAGCAGACCATGATTGCGCCGATGTATCAGCAAGTGATCCCCGCCGGTATCAAAGTACCGATATACTTATTGCATCGCCTGAATGTTCGAATCACTCGTTAGCTAAAGGTAAGAAAAGATCGTATCAACAAACCGCCAATCTTTTCGGAGAAATCACCATAGATCCTTCTGCCGAAAGGTCGAGAGCGACAATGTGGGACATACCGAGGTTTGCCGAATATCATAGGTATAATTTAATAATAGTTGAAAATGTTGTTGAAGCAAGATGCTGGGTAATGTGGGATGCTTGGTTACATGCCATGAGGAATTTAGATTATTTACACAAATGTGTGTATCTGAATTCAATGCACAATCTCCCAACCCCTCAAAGTCGGGATCGAATGTACGTTGTTTTCTGGAAAAGAGGTAATCCGGAACCCGATCTTAACTATACCCCCAAAGCATATTGCCACAAATGTGCAAAGGAAGTAGATTCGATACAGAGTTGGAAAAACTCACGAAAAAAATACGGTAAATACCGTCAACAATATGTTTATCGTTGCCCACACTGTACAAATCAGGTAGAGCCATATTATTACTCTGCTTTTAACGTAATCGACTGGTCTGTTTCCAGCGAGAAAATAGGAAACCGTAATAAGCCATTAGCAGCTAACACAATGAAAAGAATAAACTACGGATTACAGAAATATCAGGATAGTAGCTTTGTAGTTTATCTTGATCATTCTAAAGCAGGTAATTTATCGTCGGGCATTTTTGATGCTTTAAACACACAGACTACAGCTCAGGTAGCTGCTATAGTGACAAAAGGTGGATATAAGGGTGGATTAACATCCATATCTTCACCGGAATTCACTATGACCACACAGCACAATTTCGGTGTGATTAATTTTCCAACGCTGATAAAAAATTATGGTGGAAATTTCGATGCCAAACACGCCGCTATACCTGTCAATGCCCCCTTATCAACTGTTACAACTAATGACCATCATGGTGTTTTAAATACTCCGATTATAATCGAGAACAGGGGTCAATCGCTTGCAAGAACCTTGGAATGCCCTTTAAGTACAATTACATCAAAGACTACTCACGGTTTATTATCCGATGACTCAATAGATGCTTTCCTATCTTATTATTACGGTACGTCACAGGCGAGCCATATATCGGAAGCAATGGGCACTGTAACCACAAAGGACAAGATTTCATTAGTGCTGAAACCATCACACGAAATAGATATTAATGAATGTTCTTACCGGATGCTAAAAACGCATGAAATACAGGCAGCAATGGCCTTTGAGGACGATTATATTGTTTGCGGAACCGGAAAAGACCAGGTTAGACAGCTCGGTAATGCAGTGACACCTCCGACAATGGAGTTCCTGCTCGAAAGAGGTTTGCAAACATTCGCATAATTATTAACCAATTAATTTACACTTTAATATTACATATTATGAATCAAAGAAAAAAACTTTGTAACCTGTTATGCTACCTATTAGACTTCAGGAGTTATAAAAAAATCGGTAAACGTTGTACCGGAAAATGGAGAGGGACAACAGACTATTCACTGGTATTTGATGATAAATACAAGCTTTTCGTTAGCAATGGCATGAGTTATTTTAATGAAAGACTAACAGAGTTTATTAAAAATATAACTGATTTTGAAAAAAACAAGAAGGAAATACTGCAAAAACTTCAGTTCTATTCCATACAAGACAATGAAACCGCCACAAAGGAGGGTTTGAAAACAACGAAAATACTCGATATAGGTGTAATCAAAGATTCAGATCTTTTTTTACTATGGCCATATATTTTAATGGAAGTAGACGGTATTCAATTTAGATTCATTGAAACTGGATTGAAAGAAGCCATGTTTAAAAACATCATTGATCACCATTACAATCGCTATACTGAAATATTCACGGCAGGAGCAGTCGAAAAACCAACATTCGTATTCCACAACGTTAGATTCTCGCATCTTGATGATTTATACAAAATATAAATGTCAGACGATCATGATAAAAATAGAAGTAACGGACATTATGATTGAAGTCACCAGAAGGTGTAACATGAAATGTTGCCACTGCTTATGTGGTGATGCACAAAATGTAGATATTGATTTTACCTATATCATAAACATATTAAAACATGTTTCTCATATTGAAAAATTGATATTTACAGGTGGTGAACCCTCATTGAATATTACAGCCATAAAGTTTACTCTGAATCAGATCAAACGGAGAAAAATAAAAGTCGGAAGGTTCATCATAGTAACCAATGGCTCCCTGAATTCGATTGATCCACATTTTATAGAAGTATGCAATAAATTGTATGAATACCAATATGAGGAAGAAGACTTGCTTTATTTAAGTAATGATGAATACCATGACAATACCCATCATGTACAAGTGTACAGTAAATTGTCAAAATTATGTAGATAATAAATGAAAAGTAGTCCACTTAGTAATTGAAAAGTATACCACTAAGCGTCTCAGATTAGAGTGTTCAAATATACTTATCCTTCATTTGATTTCATCATTTTTTGCGTTTCTTTAACTCTATATGATTGCCCGTTCATATTAATCAGATATGCTTTGTGAGTAAGTCTGTCTACCATTGCTGCCACCAGGACTTTATCTTTGACAATTTCTCCCCACCTACTAAAAGCCAGGTTTGTAGTGATAATAGTTGTTTTCTTCCCTGCCCTGAGAGATAAGTGATTAAAAAGTAGCTCTCCTCCTTCTTTGTCACAGCTTACGTATCCAAACTCATCGCAGATAACCATATCATACCTTTGGAAGCGCAATTCAAGTTGTCTGAGGCTTTTCTGTGAGCGGCATTCTCTTATTTGAGTAAGCAGGTGTGGTACAGAAGTAAAAAAGACTGTATATCCTTCCAGGCAGGCTTTAATTCCTAGCCCTATAGACAGATGAGTCTTACCTGTTCCTGGGTTTCCACAAAACACGATATTGCGCCCCTCCTTGATAAACTCAAGTGTTTCAAGTTCAGGTAATGCTGTCTGAGCATCTTTAGGCAGTTCGTCTTTGACGAGTTCCTGGAGATACTTCAGTTCAGGGAATCCAGCTATTCTTACCCGCTGTTTGCGACGATTTTCAATCCGCACATCCATTTCCTTGTTAAGCAGTCTGCATATCAAAGTGCGATACCCCCAGTTTTCATCTGTAGCCAAGGTTATAAAGTCATCGAGTTCATCGCGTAGTACAGGTAGCTTAAGCTCTTTGGCATAGTTAAACACTCTTTCTTTTTCATTTAAGTTTTCCATTTGTATATTATTAAAATTGTGTTCCATATTATTTGATTATTAATTGATTATAGTAGCTCCATTTACATTGTTTTCAGCATCCATCATCTGGGAAAGATCTATAAGTATCCTCATAGCTCCATCCTCTATTAGGGAAGATTTGTCTTGATGACCTTCATCCAGATAGATCGGTTCACCGCAGGCACTTTCGTGCTCATTATTAGCATGCATCATAGCTTTAATCTGATCAGCGGATATACTCTTTAATCCCCGTTGGGTCAGTGATCGGTATGCTTCCATAATATCCGTATCCGTAAAGTTGTTATCTCTGGCATACTGTAATAAGAAGACAAAATCCTTAGCTCTGTCTGTAAAATGCCTGTTGAACAATGCCTGTAACTTCTGTGGCATTTGCTTTAGTGCAAGAGAACCATTCAATGCTCCTGGCTTTCGAAGAAGTGTTGTCAGGTAATGCTCCAGTTTCACAGACCACCCTTTCGCCTGGGAGTATATACGTTCGTGGACAGCTACTTTCTGATTATCATGAAGGATGACAAGTTTTTCAGAGTATATCTTAACAGTAACAATCTTTCCCACCAGTGTGTCAGGGACCGAGTAGTGAGAGCTTCTCATGCATATAGTAGACCACTTGTCTACTTTATACTCAGCAACCTCGAAGCATCCCATTTCATTGGTATATGGCTTTAGCGCCTCCAGGTCTGCTGCAAGGGATTCTGCTTTATCTACAGTAAAAGCACTTGCACTGTGGGTGTTTATCCTTTCACAGATAGCCAGCAAGTGTTTCTGGGCATCTTCTATATCTTCAAAATGTAAATTGATGCTGAAGGCTTTGCGTCTGACATACTCTACCGAACGCTCTACGTGCCCTTTCTCCCAGCCTGCACGGATATTACAGAAGCGGTAGTGATAACGGTAGAAATTACTCATGCGAAGCAAAGCATCCGTGGGTTTCTTTTCCACTCCAGCAAACTCTTTGATGGCTACCCGCATATTATCATAGACCATCAGGGCAGGGACGCCTTTTACTTGGCGGAAGAAATTGCGGTGGCTCTCCATAAAGGCAAGGGTATTCTGGTGACGGAACAGCCAGGCATAACGTCCATTACTGTGATTTAGGGTAAAGACAGCCATGTAAAGACGTTGAAGCTTCCCATTTATATAAAGCTTTGCTTCGCCCCAATCAAACTCACAAGACTCTCCCGGAGGATAATATCCTCGTATAAAAGCTTCCTGTGATTTAGCTTCTTCCTTCCTGGCGGCAAAGGAAGCTATGTATTTACAAACACTCGGGTAGCTGATTTGAAAACCCTTTTCAAGTAATAGTTCGTAAATGTCTTTACCTTGCATGCACTGCTTCTTGAGCCCCATGGACCGTTTACGGGTATTCTTCTCAAGACAGTCATCTATTATGTCCTTTAAGCTACCTGTGATAACTCGGCGACGCCGGTTGGAACTATCATAACGGGGAGTTGTGGTTAAGATAGTCTCCAAGGATGCCTCAGGATCAGAAGATGTTAAACTGGCTTCATACTCAGCGATGACTTTGTGTACCGTTTTACGACTGATAGACAGTTCCCTGGCTATAGCACGTTTACTGTAGCCACGGGTGCGGTACATGTGTATAATTGTTTGTTTTTCCACCATTGTTATCATTTTACCCTCTGTGTTGATTTATACACAAAGGAATTTATAATGTTAATATTTGCAGGTAAACCCAACCACTTTATATATAATAGGGATAAGGTTTACTAAGGATGGTGGTATACTTTTCAATTATTTTAGTGGACTACTTTTCGATTATTATCTACAACATTCCTGCCTTTTTCATTTATGTATGTACAGAAAAAACAAATCCTGCTGTACACGGGTAATTTTATGAATAATTTGAATATAGAAATTGTCAAAAATATGATGGACAAATCGTATACGTTGACTTATGTTGATTATAGCGAAAGTTTGGATGGTGACTTAGAAATTATAGAGTCATGCATAGAGTCACAAAATTCAGACAATCTTTATGAGCATATTGGCATGGCATACGATGAAAGAGAATCTGAAAGCATCGACGATATCAAGTCGGAACTGAAAGTGAACCTGATTAACATGGGATATTGCAAAAATTATATTGACGACTTTTTTGAAAGTAATGATACAAAAATAAGTGAACTTATCTTTGATAAGGATGATTCCCATCCAATAAAAGAACTTATAAAAAACACACGCGATATTCCTGTCCGTATTGAATTATTGTCCAACTATGATTGTATTAATTCCCATTTCTATGAATCACAAGGAGGATATTCGTATTATGAATCTTATTTTGGTGATATGGTCGATGCATTGAACCTTAACCCAACTAAAGTGAAAAAACTACTTGTAAGCAATGGTGAAAAGCCAATAGGTATATTTCCATCAAAGGCATATAGGAATGGTCAAGAATTAGTAAGCTATGAAGAATTTTATGAAGAATTGGTTAATAGCTGCTGCGGAGCTAATTTACTGGTCTTTACCGGAATGTTAAGCGTGAATGATCTGTTTCAGGAGAACTTTGTCACTAAGAAAATTTTAATCCCCAAAGGAAATTATTGCGGTTTATTCAGTCCATTTCAAGGTGGTGGTAGTATTCTTGATATGTCATTGAAAGATGATTTAATAATATGGCCATACAAAAACAGGAAGAAGTACGGCGGTTACAGGATTGAGTTAGACTATCGAAAAGCAAATTACGGTTATAGTATAGCCGAAACATACGGAATGGATAGGTCTTTCTTCAAGAACAAGATAAAAATTATGAATTGATATTAATAACAACCCTCTTAATAATAAAAAAATAAATAATGAAAACATTTGCAGATTTAGAATTTACACCAGCTCTATCAGGCATTCAGATTACCGAATGGACATACAGAAGAGAAGAGTATCTGAGAGCTAAAATCTCTCATATACATTTTAGGAACGGATATGGAATATGTGTTAAACTGGGTACTTGTTTCAAATCTAATGGAATTGATAGTTACGAAATTCTTGTACTTTATTACGGAAATGCATGTTATGATTCTCCAATTCCCTACACAAATGACACCATTGGTTATGCCAGTGGCGAATATATTACGGAAATCATGAAACAGGTTCAATTATTACCGGAACGACCGTTGAAACCAACAGAGGATCAAAGTCAGGTTATCGAACTATACAGGCGTTACAAACATAAATTCCATTACCCTTTAATTGAATTAGAGAAAACATTGACACTGTTCCTAAAAGATGAAATAACAGTTAGTTGCAAAATAAATTTAATAAAAAACCTGTTGTGGAGAGATAGAAATATGACAGAGTATATTAATTCAAAAACCAATACCACTATGAAATCATATAAAGAAGAGTTTAATAATTGGGTTATGAGATACAACACAGATGTTTATAAAAAACTTTCAGATGTTACTACAAACTATCATACTGAATTAGAAGCCGGCCAAACCGTAACATTCATCAATGATTACTTTGTTGTATTTCCGGGCCGTACCATAATGGGTTTTTGTAAACCGGAATTAACAGAAAGATGTGTTTATCTGGATTATGATTGTTACTGGTTTCCGTCTCATCCGGATAATTTGTTCTTGAATGATGGTTTATTGAGTAACATAAACCTGCTCAAAATGAATAGCTTGTACATACTACAAATATTCAGAATAAAGTGCGTTGTTCAATCACACAAAAAAGATGAGTTCGTAAATCTAAGCCCCATTCAAAAAGGAAATGAAACATTTGAAGAAAGCTTGGATAATATCCGTATTGATTTCAAGACCAATACAATTTCTACAGACGGTAAAATGAGTATTAAATGGAAAAACTTTACATCTAAACTAATACCGCAAGAAATATGTGCGCTACTCAATAAAGAATTAATACCTAATAAAATATTATATAATGAAAAAGAAACAAGTATATAAAACAAGCATCGGTGCTATAAAAGCTGAACAGTTACACAGTGATGTAGTCATAGGGGAAACTCTGGAAAGTGTTTCTGCAAACGGATTAATGATAGCCGAAGCATTCCGGTTATATATGGAAGCCATGAATTGGGGTGAAGGTGATAGGTTTTTCCGAAAATCGGAAGATGGAGAAATCGAAGAATATGATTAGAAACCGAAGCATGGGAAAAACTTTAGATTCATTATTGATTAAAAGGGCGAATAGAATACTATTCGCTCTTTCTATTTGTAATCATATTCGAATTAACCACAACGCATAAGTATTAGAATGGAAATTTTATTACGCAGCAAATGTAAAGCGTTGCTGAATAATAAATGCAAGGTCGGGGCGTCCCGTTTCGCAAAAAATCTTCCTCGCCGGGGGCGAGCGTATTTTTTGCGAAAACCTTGCCTTTATTCAGCAACACTTTGGGATAAGCTTAGTAATAAAATCGCCCTTGTACGGCATAAATAATTGAATTATGGAAATTAAAGCAGCTGAAGTAAAACTGGTCTATATGACCAAAGTAAAACCATCCGATCGGTATGTAGTAAAAAACTCACGCGATGCCTATGAACTACTTCTTAAATTTTATGATGAGGAGACGATAGAACTAAAAGAATTTTTCAAAGTGATTTTACTAAATCAGAGATCCAAAGTTTTAGGTGTACATAATTTGGGCGAAGGTGGTATTGGTGGTGTTTATGTGGATATAAAGCAAATAATACAACTGGCAATACTAACTAATTCAACCAATATAGTGGTAAGTCATAATCATCCATCCGGTGATCCCCACCCAAGCCAGATTGACATGAATTTAACTAATTCCATAAAGGAGGCTTGTAAAGCATTAAAAATTACTCTAATCGACCATATAATTGTAACGCCTCACGATTACTACTCATTTACCGACGAATGTAAATTATAACGCTTTTCATGAATGCTTATTCGAAATTCATTAACCAAATATAAAATAATATGGACTCAAAAAAATGTAGCAGAAATTTCAAGCAAAGAATTCTTGATTATTTAGAAAACAGAGCAGCAAATGATTCTCTGTTTGCAGCGATGTATGCCAAACCCGAAAAGAATATCGACGATTGTATTACCTGTATCTACAACACAGTAAAAGAATCGGGTAGTTTCGGTTTTGCAAGAGAAGAAGTATTCTCGATGGCTGTTCATTATTATAACGAAGATAACATTAATATAGGTGAGCCTATTGAGTGTTATGTGGTCATTGATCAGCCAGTGGAACTAACGGCAGAAGAGAAAGAGCAAGCACGAAAAGATGCCATACATCAACTTTATGAGGATACCTATCAGGAAATGAAATCAAAGAAGAAGCCTCGTAAACAGGAAGTTTCCCAATCACCATCTTTATTCGATTGAAATATGAAACCGAGGAACAAATATCAAAAACGAATCTTACAGTTAAGTAAGAATATGGCGCCAATCAATGAGAGGCAATATAATTGGGGCTACAAACACTGTTTTGAGCATATAGGTCGACGACTGAAGAACGGTAATGTAACATGTATGGAGTGTGGCCATGAGTTTACTTATAGTGGTGTTACCTGTAATTGTCCGTCATGCAGCTATGAGTTGAAAATTATGAATACTAGAAAAAGGGTATTTGATGATTATCAGTATTACTGTATTGTAACCCGGTGCAAGGAATTTCAGGTATTGAGATTCTTTTATATGAGTTACTTTGCAAGAATTGGGAACAAAACAAAATATTTTCATTCGGAAGTTTTACAACGATGGATTGACCCATCCGGTAAAACAACAACGGTTGCAAAGCCAAGAAACACAAGTTTTTATGTAACCAACTGGACTTTCTGGCGGAACATGGAAATAAAAAAAGAGAGTTATCTGTATAACATAACACCTATTCAAATATATCCGATACAGCTTTTCATTCCGCAAATCAAAAGAACCGGATTTTCCAAGGATTACTTAGAAAACACTCCTTATGATATGTTGCATTATTTGCTAACCCAAAGCGGAGGAGAAACCCTTTTAAAAGCGAAACAACTACCATTGTTAAGACATTTTATTTACAATAAAGGCAGTTTTATCAAAACATACTGGCCATCTATTCGTATCTGCTTGAGAAATAAATATTTCATTAAGGACCCCATAATGTGGTGCGATTACATCTATTTACTGAATTACTTTAAGATGGACTTACGAAACAAAAAGTTTGTCTGCCCTGCTGATATTAAAGCCGAACATGATAAACTGGTTGCCAGGCGAAATAAAATACTGGAGCGTGAACGCCTCGAACAACAACGACTATGGGAAATAGAAAGCAGGCAAAGGGAATTGGAAAAAAAACGAAAAGATAAAGCCAATATAAGACGTAAACAAAGAGCGTATGTAAAATGTAAAGCCAAGTTCCTCGATGTTTCCTTTACCGACGGCGAAATACAAGTAACCGTACTAAAAAGTGTTGCTGAATTTTATAAAGAAGGAAAAGAACTCGACCATTGTGTATTTGCAAATAATTACTACGAAAAAGAGGATAGCCTGATACTCTCAGCTCACATCGGAGATAAGCGCATTGAAACCATAGAAATATCATTGGCAGAACTAAAAATACTTCAATGTCAGGGATATAATAATGAAAATTCAGAATACCATGATCGCATCGTAAATCTGGTAAATAAAAACATAAAGCAGATATACAAAAGAATATCCGCATAACTATCCAATAATCTTTAAACAACAAAATATGAATAATGATACTCTAAGATATGTTCTCGATCCGGATAATTTTACCGGTTCGGTATTAACTTCCATGCATGACGGAGTTCATAGCGATTATGGAAATCATGAAACCATTGAAGAGCTACGCGTTCGGGAAAATAATACGAAATTAATGGCTATAACCCGTGAAGAACTCTACCCTCTATGGGTAAATTATCAGGAAAGTCTACAGAAACCGTTCGAAGAAATAACAGAAAAAAGGTATTACGAACTTAAAAATTGTTTACCACCTGAGAGGTGGATAAATAGCGGTTTTTTCGTAGGCGAACCGTATTATGGGAATTTATACTCCTTATGTTTCAACCATAAGGGGAAATATTATTCAGCTCTACGAAACATCAGACTGTCTGATGAAACACTGGAAAAGCAAATAATTGATTTTATAAAGTTAAACACAGAAAATGCAGTATAAAGTGGTTGAGAAAAATAATCAATATGCGGATATCAATTTTATCGCCCTTCATGTAAGCAGATTATCTATATAATATATTGAAATCATGACTAAAATCAAATATGATACTGAAAAACGGATATATGTCAAAATCGTTTTTTACAAGAACGATAAGTATCAAACACTGGCAAAAACCGTTTATTTTAGAAATCAAATGACTATCCCTTTCTTTTACCGTTGGAAGTGGTTTTTCCTATATCGGGAGGCTCTAATCCGAGTGAAATATCCTCGTGCATACATAAAACTTGAGTACGGACCTTATGATTATGTACTGCCTAAAGACATTTATAAAAAGAAAATCAAAGATCTATTAGCTGGCAATAAAAGGAAATTGACCCAATATAAAAATAAGATAGCGTATGTAAAACAAAACTGGAATGAGATTTTTCCACCTGAAGAACACCCGCAGTGGGTTAAAGTGATCGAAAAGTTGGATTACTATACTAAAACAGTAGAGGAGCTTAACGAAGAATACCTTGCATTAGACAGCGGTAAACACCACCAATCAACCTACAAAAATGCCGACTATTACAAAGAACTTTTCAATACTAATTATATAAATCTGAAGGAATTTTAATTCGTAGCAAAAATAAACTTCTGCTCCTTTAGAATGCAAGGTCGGGGCGTCCCGTTTCGCAAAAAATCTTCCTCGCTACGCGAGCGTATTTTTCCCGAAAACCTTGCATTCTATCCGCATAAGTTTAGTCTGGGCATTGAATTAAAACTGCCAATGTTGGCACAAATAAAATTTATGATTATGAAAAAAGGATTCACTTTAAGTTATGACAAACTTGGAAAAGATCAGGGTAAAGCGAATTATGCAAATGCTTTTATCGGATTCGGAGTAAGTAATCGGTTATCCTCAACTGAAAGGTACTTAAACGATGCAAAAAGAGCAGGGGTACCGGTTAATTATGAAATCAGTCCAGATCGTGATATCGTTGCATTTGTATCGGTTGCCAGCGAGGGGATTCATAATGTTAGGACCATTGACCTTGCGAAGAAGGTTATTGAATGTAACGGTACAGTAATAATGGATGCCAGCGGAACGGGTTTCGGGCAGGCAAATTCAAGGTATAATAAAAATGGTGAAGGAAAGGTACAGGAAGCTCTCGGAAAGCCTTCAGGACAAACTAAAGAAGGATATAATATATGGGGTAATATTGAAAACATCATAATTAAATAATTAATAATATGAAAGAAAAACTCGGTTTTGGTTGCTTAGGAAATGGAACAACAGTATGGGATAGTTCCAGAGAAAGAAACAATGATTATGTCACAGTAGCTCATATTTCTGATGATGGCTCGGAAATTAATATTCGAGAAACTATTTCAATGGAAGCGAGAAACGCTATTGAACGAGATGCCATACGCACTTTCAAAAAGAAATATTCGGATGATTCCTCTATTCCTGTGATTATCATGCACGAATGGAACAGGAAGATAAAACTTGAAATCAAAGCATGGTTACCGTCAGAGATAAACAGAAGATACATTGAACATCTTGACATCCTGTATAAGTATGTTTCCCTTCTACACCCTATCACATACGGGGTAGGTAAAAATCAGATTAAGTTATATGATATAGAAGATAATAGCGATAAGTACGCAATTGACTTTGGTAGTGAATCGACTTTACGTTTCAAAACATTCAATGAAGCGTATTATTGCTTTATCCAAAAAATTGGCAACAAATAAATAAAGCGGGATATGGAAACTAAGAAAACTAAAATTCAAGGAATCGAATTTGAATTACTCAAAATTCACAATGTATGGGTTGTTCCCGTTATCGAGTATTACAGCGAAGGATTAGGTTCTCCGATAGCTATGTCTTTGCTCAGTTTTGACGGCGAAGCGTTGGAACCATACAATACGATAACAGTAAACCTACCGGATTGTAAAAGAAGTGCAGGTTGTCAATTTATTGACACCAATAATAACGGTGACGATATCATCAGTTGGTTGGAAGAAAATGATTTAGGCAAAAGAACAGGCAATATGAGTAAAAGCGGATATTGCGAATATCCTGAATTCAATTTTTACTCCGGTAAGAAATTCATGGAGTACAAAGCACTATGGGATAAATTAACTTTTTCTGATTAACTCTTATTCAGTATTCAAATAATTAAAGCCGGTTTGCGCTCTCTACCAAAAGTTTGCAAACCGGCTCAGTTTTTATATATACACGGGAAAAACTAAGTCCTTGCCGTGTACAAGGCACAAATATATGGTTTTATTATCAAAAATGTACCGTATGGATCGTAACGGTGGCTTAAAAGAAGCGGTTGAAGCCCCCGAATTACCAATAGGTATGAGAATTTACGCATTTGGCGCTGGAATGTCCGACCAACTCTATTGTGTCACAAGCAAAAGAGATAGTAGAGGACTACAAAAAGTTGTTCTGACTTCTAACTTTTATGAAGATGCTTACTTTGCCCCTGAAGGAACTATTGATAAACATATAAGGGGTATATCAGAAAAGTTCGGTATTGGTAAATATTGGGATGATATCAATAATTACATTTATCCGATGGACGAAGTTCTAGAATTTATTACCCGTGCCGATGAACTTACACAGCAAATAAAAAAGAAACAAGAAGAAAAAGCTGCCGCGGATAATAAAGAAATACAGGAACTTCCAGCCCGATTTCCGCATCTCACACCAACTGATGGGTATAATTACAAAGTATTCAGGGCGAATATTATAGCCGACTTGAAACACAATTTTCCCGATTACAAATTCAGCATTCAAAAACATTCCAGTGATAGTATAAGCATTAATTGGGAAAACGGATTATCGGTGAATACAGTCAATAATGTATTGTTGAAATACAACAACCATGAGTTCGACCACTCCGGTGATTATTATGATTACACTCCATCCAATTTCAACAGGGTGTTTGGCGGTATGAAGTTTATCAGGGCGAATCGAAATATGTCCGATTCAATTTCGGTATTAAAGGATAAGATACATACAATTTTCACGGATCATGATACGTATGAATGTGGCAATTTATTGTACCGTGTCTTTTGTCGCACCGATTTTCCTGTAGTAGCAACCAATTTTGATATAAAGAGAAACGATATTAAATGCGGTACCCGTGAAGAGGTATTGGATATAACGTTTGATTCTCCAAGTAATAAGGCTACTCCAGTACCATGTGATATTGCAGCAGATTCGGCAGATTTGAGACTGGAAATATACAATGAAAAATCCTTTGCTGTATATGGTAAAGACACCAAAACTTATAAAGATAAGTTGTCGGATCTTGGAGGAGCTTTCAATAGCCATTTAAAAGGAGGACCGGGTTATATATTCTCGAAGAAACGGCTCAGCGGAGTGCAGGATTTTTTAGGAAGCTTCAAAAACATATAAACATGAATAAATAAATTAATCATTAACATAATACATTATAATATGGATACAAAAAATATTTATGTTTTAAATAACCGAATTGATCAATTAAACCAAGATGTTCGGGACCATATTAAGGAAACGATTGATTTATACGGCCCTATTATGCTCGAAACAGAACGGGATGAGTTATTCTTAACTATATCTCTTGCAAACTATAAGATTACCGAAATCTATTTGTATAACGGCGAATGTCTTGCCAAAGGTATTAACCAGCACAATGGAATAGCGGAATCAGGACTTGAACTCATAGCAGATAACTATCAGTGTATTCTTTCTTTCATGGCAAAGATAATGTTGCCGGAAAATTATGGTAAGAGCGATACAGTTATTACCCCTAAATATGGGACAGTATGTTGTTTTTGCGGAAGCAAGAATGTAGTACATGAAGTTGATTACAATCCCAACACACAAGAAGTAATAAGTCATTCTTTTTCGGATGAGTCTGATGTCTGTATGGATTGCATGGGAACAGGCTGCCTTAGTAACATAGATTATCTTTCTTTTGAGATTGAACGGGCATACTACGATTATATGATTGTACACAATAATGAACCTCTCTTCTTTATTGGTAAAGTTATATATCCCGAAGACAACTACCCATTCTGCGGGTTTATTATAAAATTAAATCTCGATGTTATGGATGATGAAGTCGATAAAGTACGTCATTATTGTAATGGTATAGATGGCTTGAAAGATCTATTAAAATTCGATAGAAGTCGCTTTATGATTGTATCCATTAAATGTTTTACTAATTCAATATAAACAATATGGAAAAATATGTGAATGTTGAAACTAAAAAAATGAATGTTCCGCGCTACGAAGCCGATCTATACATTAGTCTATTCTATGCAGACGGTGGTGATAATTTTACGGATGAGGAGATTGATAAAGCTCAATCAATCATCGACGAAAATAATTTGCTGTCCCTTGTTGATGTTTCCAATCAACAGGACGGAATGGTAGAATGTACATTTATAACAGATTACGGTAAAAAATAATACAAATAAAATTATGGAAATTACGAATATGAAAAGGTTTCAGGAAGCACTGAAACACGCTATTGAAACAGGTGACATGTCACTACACAGGGGGTTCGAAAGTCTGAAACGATATGAAGAATTGGGTTACAAAGTACAATTAAACTGGGATTTTGCTCCATTGTCTTTTGGTTTTTCGATACTTACCCAGGATGATAAACTATATATGGGTGGTGGATTGATTTATCACGGGAATCCCGATGAATCATTTTCAATCACTTTGCAGAAAACAACAGGTTGGAGTATTCACACTTAAAATATTAAATCATGGAAAAATTTATGAAGTCCAAATTCAAAGGCGTATGTGCCGAAACTGGTAAAACCATCAAAAAAGGTGATTCTATCTTATTTGATACTGTTACAAGGAAAGTTTACAGTGTAAGCTCAAAAAGGTATAAAGATGCCGCCGAATGTAAATCTACCAGTGGTTTTATAGAAGCACAGGAAAATGCATATTTCGACAATTTCTGTTGGAGAAATAAAATTTAGATGTTCGACAATATATAAGGTAAGAGCGGAATGGATTTATGTTCATTCCGCTTTTATGCTATAAATATCATTGTAGTTATGCAAAAAAAGAAATTGGTAATCTCATTTTCCGGTGGATTGACATCAGCATACATGACCTACAATCTCTTAAATGATTTAGATTATGATGAGTGGGAAATTATTGTTGTTTACGGCAATACCGGTAAAGAAAGGGAAGAAACGCTTGAATTTATAAGAGATTGCGATACATACTTTAATTTCAATACGGTATGGGTGGAAGCAGTAATTAATCCGCTTAAAGGTGCAGGAACAAGGCATAAAGTCGTTGATTTCAATACCGCTTCCCGCAATGGAGAGCCTTTTGAGGCTATGTTATATAAATACGGTATACCAAATATCAGCTGTAAGCACTGCACAAGGGAATTGAAAATTAATCCGATCCGTTCGTATGCAAAAAATGAAATGGGTTGGAGTAAATTTTATACAGCCATCGGCATCCGAAGCGATGAGGCTCACCGTATGAGTAAGGATGCTGCCAAGTATTGGTACATATATCCACTTGTTACTGATTATCAGGCTTGCCGCAAGGACGTAAATCGTTTCTGGATGCAGCAGGACTTTACATTAAATCTGAAATCCTATGAAGGTAATTGCGATTTATGCCTTGAGAAATCCGACAGGAAAATTATTACGATCGCCAATGAAAGGCCGCAATCGGTAGACTGGTGGCGCGATATGGGGAATAAATTTATGTATTATGTGCCGGAAGGCAGGAAAAATGCAAAACCACCTTTTTTCTTCTACCGCAAAAACAGGACTATTGACGATATTATTAATATCACAGGAAAAGAATACATTCCGGCAGAAGATGAAAGTATGGTGGTATAGGTCATGTAATACCAAAACGGTGAAATAGGTCGTCAGAATTATACCAATTATAAATAACCTAATAATTTAGACATTAATTACCTAAATATATGGATACAAAAGAACTGAACAAGATACCCATCAAGGACTACCTCATTAAATATAACATCCTTGCGGTTAAAGAACGAGGATACTATGGCATGTACAGATCGCCTTTCAGGGAAGATAAAATACCGAGCATGAAGGTTGATTACAACAAAAACCTGTGGATTGACTTCGGCACAGGAGAGGGAGGAACGATGATTGATTTAGTGATGAAACTTGAAAACTGCACGGTTAAACGTGCCATTGAAATACTCGAAAGTATTGCCGGAAATACCTATGTATATAACAATACATTGTATATACCGCAGATTTCTTTCAGCGAATCCAACAAGCAGCTAATTACCATTGACAAAGCTCAGCCGCTTGTCAATAAAGCTCTCATTTATTACCTGGCTAAGCGGAAAATCAATATCGGTGTAGCCAAAAGATATTGTGAAGAAGTATATTACACTGTCAAAAACAAACCATATTATGCTGTTGGGTTTAAAAACGATTCGGGCGGTTACGAATTAAGGAACGCCTATTTTAAGGGCAGTACAGACAAGGAAATTACTTCACTGCTTGTTGAAACGGAAGACGAGTGCAACCTGTTCGAAGGTTTTATGAACTTCCTATCTTACCTCACTTACAATAAAATTAAGACACATCAGCAAAGTGTAATAGTATTGAATTCCGTTACCAACTTACAAAAAGCTATTCCGGTATTGGAGTCCTACAAACTAATCAATTCATATTTAGACAATGATGCAGCAGGTAAATCCACTTATGATAAGGTACTGAGGATTGATACCGTAGTTCATGATAAATCCGATATATACGCTCCGTTCAATGATTTCAACGACTTTTTATGCGGTAAATAAATATCTATATAACTATGCCCTATTACTTTACTTCCGTTTAGAAATATTGTTGTTGTATTCCCGGATTTTCTCTTCACAAACCTCCTTAGTCTTTTCTTTCAGAACGGTTATTTTTTCCAGTAATTCGTCTATATCGTTTTTTGTAACTACAAATTTCTTGTTATATCTTGCCTGTATATAGGCATCGTATAAAAGTTGAAACAAGCGGTCGGTTTTCTTATTATATTCGGGAAATATGTTAACAACAACGGTGGTGAATAATTTAGTTTCGTCAATTATTTCAATTAAGTCGTGTTTTTTAGGCTTATACAATGATGAAGTCAAAATAATTGCCGACAGATAATTCTCTGTAGCCTGATGAAGATGAAAAGAAGACATTTTATAATCACCATCGTTTAAATCATGATTGGCACTACGTAAAAAGCTATTAGCCATTTCTGTTTTTTCTTCAAAATACTCTACCGCTAAATCCCTGATCTCTGTAAAATTGAGTTTCTTAATTCTTGCCAGTTTATACTTCTCAGGATTAGCATTAAACAGTAATACCCCTTGTTTTTTTATGTCAGTATAGAAATATCTTCCTTTTAAAATCTTCTTATTAAAATTATCCAATGTTTCATTAAAGAAAGACACAGGTGTTCTTTCCATCACAAACCTATCAACATAGAATTTGTTTCTTGCATTGGACAAACGGTGCATAATAGACTCATGTGATTTTTTATTGTTTTGGGGAGTTATCACCATAAAGTCATAATCCGATATATACATAGTTCTTACACCAAACTCGGTGCGTTGGTCGTATTCAACATATTTACCCGTAGCGTAACTGCCAAAAAGGATAACCATTAATGTTTCGGGAACTTCCTCAACGATTAATCGTACAATCTCTTTAATCTCCTCTTTTTTGTTTTTGGGCAATTTGCCAAGACTCTTATTCATACGAATATTATATATCGGAATTAGTTGCATATTCATCAATTCTGGCGGTGCAGAACTGATTTGTAACAGCTTGAAGCTGATTGATTTTTTTTAAAAGCTCGACAATATCGCTTTGTCGGACATCAAAGTCAGGATTATATCTACCATCCACGTAAGCATCTTCCAAGAGCTGTAATAGCCGTTTTTCATCCGGGGTTAAGGCCGGAAACACATCTGTTGCTGCGTCTGTATAGCGAGAGGATATTTCCAATAACCGCGACAGGTTATGCTCTTTGGGAGTATATAACGAAGAAGTCAAGATAATAGCCAGCAGATAGTTTTCCACCGCCTGATGAAGATGAAAGGACGCCATTTTAAAATCATTATCGTTAAAATCATGATTGGCACTGCGCAAAAAACTATTCCCGCGTTCAAACCTCTGGTTAAAATATTCCAGTGCTAAATTACGCTTTTCGGTCGAACTTAACTCCTTTTTTTCTTCAAAGATTAATTCTTTTTTGGCATATAATAATATACCCTCTTTGTAGATATCACTGTAAAAATACCTACCATCATTAATAGCCTCTGCGAAACTACTTTCGGTATCAGTAAGAAACTGAATGGTCGGAGTTTTAGAATAGTCGAATTCCTTTTTATAATGAATAGTTGAGAGCGCTTGTAGTTTAGAAAGTATGACGGCATGGTCTGCATCATCCGAAGTGATAACAAATATATCGTAGTCTGACTTATAATATGTGCGTACTCCGAATTCTATCCTCTGGTCGTAAGGTACATAGTTTCCCTTTGCATAACTTCCGAATAAGATTATATACATAGTTTCGGGAATAGTCATTTTTATACCATCCCTGATTGAAATAAGCTCATCGCGTGTTACTTTTGGCAAATGAGTCAGAGAATATTGCATATTTTTTATGAAATTATTTTCGCAAAATTAATAAAACTAACTGTTTATGCCGTCAACAATGTAATATAATTTAATTCAGAGTTAATAAAAAAGGGGAACACGCCGCTTGTTTCCCCTTTTACACTATCTCAGTTTTAATCCTCCTGATTTCTTAACGTTATGTCCGGACTTTGGTGTGGTTTCGTAGAAATTACGATGCGTAGTTACCGGCTTCATATCAATTTTCGGGCCGAAGGGTTCGCTAAACTTTATAACTTGATTACTCAACACACCTTTATCAGTATTTATTCTGTCGATTCGTAACGCATTACCCTTGAATAAGTCCTTTACATCGCTTACGTTCAGTTTCAGGTTATATTTACTTTCAATCAGTTTATTAAATGTATAAATATTCTCACCGCTTGATATATGTGGCGGTACCAGGCTTTTCATCGATGAATCGTTTTTTACGGCAATCAGACACATTTCGGGGGTTATTCTCGAAGGATGTATCATACCGAAAGCATCCGCCCGTTTCTCCAACATCTTTTCGTATAGTTTATCCGTTACAATTTGTGGTGGAACATAGCATAATTTGGACGCATCTTTTTCAAGCAGGTAGTTGCTTAGGTCTTTTGAAAAAGTATTTTTATTTAAACCCACTAAAAGAAGTTTTTGTTGATTATCTTCTTTTATGTCCTTAAAAGCCTTCAGGAAAACTTCCGGGTGGGTTATGTATGGTATCAATTCAAGATTGCCGTCACGCTTGAAAGTCTTTTCTAAAACGATTTCACAAATATCCTTACTTCTCGATTCCATGGGTATCCCTTTAATATTATGGGGATTCATATCAACCAGATACTTATAAATATTCTCATTTTTAAATTCGGGCAAAATACCCGAAATAGCATAAGGATCTCTGCCGACGGCAGTAATACACATAGTGATACTTTTGTAATTATCCGGTATCAAAGACAAAGCAAGTGGATGTTTATCGACAGCTTTTTCACACAATGCCCTGTCCCTATAATCAAAGGGAATCTGTTGAATACTTAACGGATTTTTCTCGATGAACTTTTCGGCTAATTCATAGCTCCACCCCTTTTCATTATTACGCAGTAAGTCTATAAGGTTAATATTAGTTTTTAGTTTTCCGTATGCTTCCAGACACAAATCAGGATATGGTATATGACTTATAATAGCCGGATTATCGGTATTATCCAGTGCTTTTCGGCACAATGAATAATCCCGTTTTTCCAAATCTATATTCATTAAAGCCATTCCGTCTTTCTCTACCACCTTATGCAATAATTCGCTGGTTTGTAATTTCTCAGGTACATAAAGTATATTATTGGGGTCTTTATCGATAGCTTTCAATATCAGCTCATTGTCTTTATACTCTTCGGGTACCTGATGTAAATTGAAACCATCATATAAAACAGCCTTTTCACAAAGTTCTTTATTCCTAAATGTAGTCGGTATATACATAAAATTATCCATAGAATCCCTGAGCATGAAATCAACAATATTTTTATCAATCGCCTTATCATTCATGCAGAGATAAACATCTATCAAATCTCTTTCAGGGCACATTTTAAGCAGTTTTAAGCATATATCAGGATGATGGATATGCGGAACAACATTCCACATACTTTCATCCGTATAATCAATCTGATTTAAAACAGACTTACACATTTCTTTAGTTCGCATTTCTTCCGGGACATAGGACAGTAACTTATAATCCTGCTCAACTGCCGATTCACATAATTCGGGGGTCTTGAAGTTATCAGGAATATATTTTAGTAATATTCCATCACTTCTGACGGCTCTTTCTGCTATTTCCTTAGTAATGTATTCTTTAGGCATATCATATATAACCGCCGGAACATTTTTAAAAGCCGCTTCCCATACGGCTTTTGTTCTCCTTTCATCGGGTAATAATCCTAAATATGATTCATCCCAATTAATACGTTCTATGTCTTGTTTTTCTTGTTGTGTCATAGCGATAAGTTTAAAGAGTAAAGCCCGGACAAGCCGGGCTTAGATGAAATGATGAACAGGGTTCTATTCTTCCTCTTTTTCATCGTTAAACTGAAAAGAAAGCGTAAACCGTTTATTAAAACTATCTATAAAATATATATCGATAGTTTGCTGATCGGTTGATAAAGAGGTATAATACAGGCGGAACACTTTATTGTGAACTTTATACAGGTCATTGGGTAGAAACGGCTCACTGTTCTCAAACCTCAATTCACCATCGCCATCGGGCTGAAAGTAACGAAGAAAATATTCCTCATGTTCAAACTCGCCCGAACAAATTATCTCGCAACGTATTTCAATCGTTTCGCCTTGTTTCAGCCTTTTCGGCACAGGTAAGCACTCCACCTGGTATTCATAACTCTGCTGCACAGTAATATCGTCATTACAGGCACACACAATACAGGCAAGCAGTATCGTAAATATAATGTATGATGCAAATTTCTTCATGTGATGTATTGTTTAATTAATAATAAATCGAAAGCCGACATTCAACTGGTTATGAAAATTGCCGATACTGCTTCCGAATAAAATCCGTTCACGACAGCTCAATACCAAAACAAAACGGTCGGTAATGTACGTTTCAATCCGTGCTCCTACCGCACCGCCGTAAATAAAGTTATCGCCATCCAGTAATCTTGCGCCGTCGGGAAGTAAATCAGTTCCCCAGTTGGTCGTTTCGTAGCCGGCAACACCCGACAATCCTATTGACAGGAAAAAGATCTTATTGCGGCTCGACAGTACATTGAGGTAATATCCGGCTTCGCCGGTAATCTGCGCTTTCGGTATCGTTCCGGTTTCGTAGTCATAACCTTTTTGCAGGTATTCGGCTGCGAATATCCATTTATTGGCGTGATGCGTATACACCGTCATCGCCAACCCAACGTTGAAGTTCTGGCCATTTAGCTTTCCATCGGTCATGCCACCACGCATTTCAATTCCCCTCATGCCGGGCAAACACCGTTGAGCATGGGTATATCCTGCTATACCACACACAAACACAAATAATATAATGAGCTTTTTCATTATTTTACTTTTAGTTCGTTAATGGTGCGCGCCCCGATTAAATCCGAATTTTCAAGAAAGAACGATTGATGCCGTCCGCCGTTTTTCTCAAAAAGTTCGATTACAAGCTGCTTATCGTCTGGAATAGTAATTTTATCCAATGTGAAAACTGTGCGTTGCTTGTTGTTTCCTCTTACAACAGAAACATAATTGAATGCCCTGATCGGATAAATTACGGTTTCCTGAATAGCTGTACGCTTAGCCACTTTTTTATCTACAATCTTCATGCGGATAAAGTCCACATCGAAAGGAACGGCAGAAGAGTTTTCAATCTGGGTATGGATATATAATAAATTATTGTGCGTGTAAAGTCCTTTGAGAATGTACTGAATACCGAACCTTTTGGAGCCAATATGTTTTATATGCCTTTTATTATCCTTATGGATTGATTTATTAATCAGATACACCAGTTTAGGCGATTCATTACCTAATTCATTAAGGTAAATATCCAAAGCGTTATTTGGCCGGTTAATAGCTTCACCATCGTGCATAAAATCTTTCATTTCCACATTCAGTTTATCCGGCTCGTTAGCATATTTGACAACGAAATTATAGAAACTCCCTTCTTCGGTGATAACCGAAAAGTTTGTTTCATTTTCAAAACCACGCACAGCAGATTTTACACGCAGTACATTGTCGGCAGGTCCCGCTTTTCCGGCTATGATATTGGCAGAACCTAAATCAACATACACGATAGACGATGGAAAAATAACGTGTACGGTTTTATCATACGTTACATCAAGACCATAAGGAGGAATCATGCGATCCCATGTAATTTTACGCGAGAAACCTTCGTAATAATCCCCCGATGAGGGTTTAGAAATAACCTGTTCGGGTTGTTTGTCGTACAAAATCTGTCCGTCGGCGGTAACCACCTCTACGTCGTTCTTCTGTGTTTCAACTTCAGTTTGTGCCTGCATCTGAAAACAAGCCATTAAGCCTGTTACGGCCAATAAAATAATTTTTTTCATACGTTTTTTTTGTTTGAATGGATTAATAATATTATTCGTTAATGGGGAGAAGCAATAGGTTATATCCAGCTTTCAGTGTTACCGTGATTTGCCTTACCTTTTTAGCCACATATTGCGATGTTCCCTGGATAACCCCGCGTCCCAAATCAGTTAAGAGCTGGTCCCCGGCACTGGTTTGTGTAATGTTGATAGAAGAACCCATATTGCCGCTCATATTGGCAACCACTTCTTTAAAAGCATTCATTTCCATCGACCCCGGAATAAAGATTCCCTGCTGTCCGTCGGTATCAATAACCGCAATATTCACTTTGATTACTTTACCCATAAAATCAATCTGGCTGATAAGTACATTCAGCCTTTCGCCCTGAATGCTTACATTGCCAGTAATGATGTAATTTTTCGGTATAATCAGGTTATCAACTTTAAGAGGCTCAGTGAGTCTTAACTGAATGCTTTCTCCGTTAATCACCTTTTTTGTAGCATGAATCACAGCAGATATGGTGTTTTTATCAACATTCTGGTTGGCATTATCAACCGAATAAAACCCGACATTACGTTCAACGGACATCTGCCGGATAAACTCACCATCCGACATAGGTTGAATCAGTGCTGAAACAATATGCTCGCTGACCAATCCGACCGGAGAAACTTGCACTTTATCGTTTTTCGTTTTCTTTCCGGTGTCGGTTTCCTTCTCTGCTTCCGTAGGCATTAGTTGACCTTGTGCTGGAGCATACTTTGCTGCCAGTTCGTAGGACTTTTCCATGAGCTTCAACTGTGTTTCCACATCGTCCGGCTTTTGTTGCTGCACAATCATGTTTTCCAGTTGCTCAATTTTCTCTTCTAATGCCTTCTTTTCAGGATCTTCCTGCGGGGTGGTGTAGAAATTGCCAAGTGTTGCATTTATATCCTGATAGGCAGCCGATGAAGACTCGAACCTGGTTCTCTGGTCAGAGCTTCTGTTGCGATAGCCCGAACCGCTACTTTTCGATGTTTGAGTAGACGCGCTAAAAGTTTCTGTCTGTTTATCGCTTTGGTTGTCTTGATTATCGTTTTCAAGAATAAAAGAATATTCATTCAGGGTTTTCATCCGTTCTTCCTGTTTCTGTCTGAATGATTCCTGCTCATAAGCCGTTCTTTTATCGTCGAAAATCTTTCCTTTAGGGTTCGGTAATTCAGCATTGAATCCCGAATTTTGTGCTTCAGCTTCCTGATCCGATTTGCTTGGTGCAAATATCAGCCACATACAAATGGCGAAAATCAGGAACATAATGGCAAATACAGCATATTTCTTTAATTGCTGTTTTTTATCATTCTTTTTGTTCTGGTCGGTCATATATTTCGTCTGTTAAAGGATTAATAAACTCTGTATTCGTAGTATCGGGGATGGTAATAGGAGTAATATGTTTTATTTCCATTAACTCCTTTCGTTCGTCCGTTCTGCCTGCCTGATAGATTGAACTTAATACCAAAAAGATATTGATACCGCCGAAAACAATGATCATTACAACTATTACTATAAGTCTTGTATCGGGCGACATCGCACCACAAAACCTATGTAAAAAACCGTCTATACGGTCACAAAACCTGTTAAGCTTCTCATTAAGTTTCATATTCTTTTATTGTTTTATCGGTCAACCGTTCGTATATCCTTATTCTCAACAATCTCGAAAGCCTCGATCTGAAACCCACCGGGATTATTGTCACTTCGCTGAGATTCAAGCAGCCTGCATGTAGTAATCAGACTTCGCTCGGTCATATTCGTTTGCCTGATTATCATCTGCCGGCTGTACGTTGTTATATTATAAGGGTACTTGTCGAAATCGCACAGTACACTATCCACCATGACACGTTGATTGATATTACCGCTTATTATCCGGTTATAATATCCTTTCTCTGTTAAGTCCTGATAGTAGTTGAAAGCACTTTTGTCGGCAAGGAATAAAGCGCGTCTGATGTTACTTTCAATAGCAGCTTTATCAGGTGAGAGTGTGAAGAATAATTCGTGGAACCTTTTAACATGTTCCCTGGCTTCGATAGGTCTATTTTGAGACAAATCCTGAGATAGTGCAAGCATCAGCGACTTACCTTCATCCAGCACATATATCTTTTGCCGTTGTTTTTCCGCAAAATCATACGCATAATACAGTGAGTAACACGTTATACCCGCGCAGATAACAAGGAAAATAATAGCAAACAGACGTATCTGCCTGAAACTCGTTTCAATGTTTTTTAGGCTTTTAAATTCCATATTTTTGTTTTAGTTAAGCACAGAGATAATACAGAGCATTACCCCTGATGCCATTTTTGAGTTAATAAATGAGTTGAAATTATTGGTGTGGCTTTTCCTTTTTTTCGCCCGAAGGACCAGAGGAACCGGAACTATTACCGTCACTTTGCTTGTTTGATGAATTGCCGGAATTACTTCCATAATTTCCACCACCGCCACCGCCTTTCAAACGTCCGGCTATGTTACCAGCCGCGGCTCCTGCTATTCCACCCGCAATCGCTCCACCTTTCACGGCAGCCGCATTTACGTTTTTACCCAAATTACCCATGCCACCGGCAGCAATAATCCAGTTGGCAACGGTAGGAATTGTGAAGTACCCGATTATGCCAATTATCATAAATACCACATATACGGCGGTTGCGCCGTCGGGGATATACGTGGGATCATTGTCCAACATCACTATTTCAGTTGCGATAATATTGGATTGTATTCGTGCAAGGATAACACTAAACAGATCGGCTACAGGAAGCCATAGATACACGCTAATGTACTTTGATAGCCATTGTGTCATTGTAGACTGAAACCCATCCCAGCATGAAATGGCAAAGGCAAGCGGTCCGAGAATACACAACACAATCAAAAAGAAAGTACGTAGGGTATCTATCACAAGCGCGGCCGCATTAAACAGTAATTCCAAAAATTCACGGAACACCTTTGCTAACCAGTTCTTAAAATCATAAAAACCCCGTTCAATATACATCCCTGCCATTTCGGGCACATCCAGCAGTCCGAGCGCTTCCATCTTTTTATCCCACTCCTCACTGTCAACAAGGTAGGCAGTTTCGGGATTTCGTTTCATCGACTCGTATTCAAGCCGGTTCTTTTGGGCTTGAAGTTCGTCCATGTTCAACATTTCCGCCTGTAACATTTGGTTGGTGCCAACGACAATAGGCGATAATACACCGTTCATAATACCTAAAAAAAGCGGGAAACACATAATACAAAGCCCCAATGCGAACGGACGCAATAGCGGGTAAACATCTATCGGCTCTGCACGGCTTAATGATTGCCATACACGGGTCGCTACATAGAATAATGCGCCTAATCCTGCAATACCTTTAGATATGGCCACCATATCGGAACATTTAACCATCATATCAGAAAAGAGATTTCTGAGAATCAGGTGCAAACTTTCAAAATCAATGCTTAATAGTACCATTAGTCAGATATGTATTAGATTACCAATATCTTTCATGTGGATTACCATACAAATCAAGAATCCGCTTTTGTTCGCCTGCTTTCTTTGCACGGACATACGAAACGCCGATAGTCTTGTTAGTGTAATATCTCACGAGATTACGATATTCCAATATCTTATCGTAGCATTGGTTTACCACATCTATCCTGTCTTTATCGGTCAGGGAAAGACCGTTGATATTTACCACTTCTTTCAGGTCGTTTAACACATTGCTGCTTTCCTGCAACAAAATGGCATACCCCTGTGCAATGGATTCGAGTTCAGATGCAGTAAAATAAGGGTCTTGCAACATACGTTGAAATCCATTCACATAGCAATCCGATATATCGCCCACCATGAGTATAGTTTGCTGCACCTTACGGGCATCTTTCACCAGGTTATGCACCTTTTTCAGTGCGTCGTAGTATTCCTTACCTTGTTTGTATATTTTCACTGTTTCGTTGAAGTTATTCAGCATGTTGGAAGCCGAAGTACCGGTACGCACAGCCGTAAGAATATTTTGTGCAAGGTTAGAGGGATCAATCACAGCCCATTGCGCATGTGCTTTGCCCGAAAACAGGCAGAAGGTTATTGCACAAAGCATTATCAGTTTTATTTTGTTTATCATATACTTAAATCGTTATTAAAATTTTTCCTTATCAAATTCATACTTTTTTTCTTATGCAGGAAGTTACCTTTTTGATTTCGATAGAATCAGTTTTTGGATGATACAGTAATTCATGTATGGATTTTTCCATTTGGAAATAGAATGCGCCATCATTTATATGATTGATGAAATGCTTTATTTCCCTTATGCTTTTACCCCATTTATAGGTTTTATGAAAGGTGATAAAACTTATAGTATCATTACCAAATATCCTGAATTCAATTCCGTTTTCAGTAACCCATTCACCCCACAAATTGCGAAAACCGATAGGTCTTTCTTCTGTTTTTGTTAAGATAGCATCCATAAACTAAGATTGGTTCCGTTTGATTTCTGCTAGTTGTTTTATGGCAAGCTCAATGTTACCGCCGAGTTTTTCCGTAAGCCGGAATAGTTCGAGTTTTTCTGTTTCCTCAGTCGTGTATGTCAGGTATTCTTCCATGCTTACCTCTGTGGCATATACCGCCGATTGAGTGCCGCCAAGCCCGATCCATACCTCTTTATAGAGCCGTGCCGGGTTATTCGATTGGTTGATTGATAGTATTTGTGCCTTTTCTTTGTCCGTCAATCCAAGTAACGCCTGAATGGAATCGAACTTGTTTAAATATTTTCGCTGATCTAGTAAAATCTTACAATCAGAGTTATTAATTATACTTTCTTTGACAATAGGTGAGTGTATAATATCATCGACTTCTTGTGTAACGACAACAGCTTCTCCAAAGAATTTCCTGACCGTTTTAAAGAGGTATTTAATGTAGTCGGCCATTCCTTCCTTGCTAATCGCTTTCCACGCCTCTTCCAGCAATATGAGCTTTCTGATACCTTTCAGCCTACGCATTTTGTTGATAAATGTTTCCATGATAATGATGGTAATAACCGGGAATAATACCTTATTATCCTTCACATTATCCAATTCGAATACAATAAACCGTTTGTTGAGCAGGTCTAACTGTTTGTTCGAGTTGAGCAAAAAGTCGTATTCACCGCCTTTATAATAAGGTTCGAGTACGTTGAGGAAATTGTGTACATCAAAATCCTTTTCCCTTGTTTTTTTTGTTTTAAGTATTTCAATGTAATCCGTTTGTATAAACTCGTAAAACGTATTAAAAGAAGGCTCTATATCCACATTCGTTTTCAACAGTTCAAGGTAAGAGTTTACAGCATTGGATAGAGCAACTTCTTCGGCACGGCTAGGCGCTTCGTCGTCGCGTTTCCATAGGGTGAGAATCAATGTTTTTATCGATTCTTTCTTTTCAATATCGAACACCCCATCGTCCGTATAAAATGGATTAAATGCAATCGGATCATTTTCTTCATACGTAAAATAAATTCCATCCTCACCGTGTGTACGGGAATTAATCAAATTACATAAACCAAGATAGCTGTTACCAGTATCTACAAGCAATACATGAGAACCCTGTTCCCAATACTGTCGAACCATATGATTTGTAAAGAAAGATTTCCCGCTGCCTGAAGGCCCTAAAATAAATTTGTTGCGATTTGTTATTGTTCCTTTTTTCATCGGAAGATCGGACAAATCAAGATGTAACGGCTTTCCGGTAATGCGGTCAACCATCTTTATACCGAATGGTGACGGAGAACTTCTATAATTGGTTTCTTCCGTAAACAGGCATAAGGCTTGCTCTGTAAATGTGTAAAAAGATTCTTCAGCCGGAAAATCTGCTTGATTTCCGGGAATTCCTGCCCAGAATAAAGTAGGAGTATCTACCGTGTTGTGTCGGGGTTTACATCCCATTAAGGCAAGCTGTGAGCCGACATCATTTTTAATCCGTTTCAGTTCCTTGCGATCGTCCGCCCACGCCATTACATTGCAATGACATCGCACCGAGATTAACGAAAAAGAATGTGCTTCGTTCAAATAATCTTCAATCCATTCCTTGTTTATCTGGTTGGAACGGCTGTACCTTGATAGCGAATGCATATTTCTCGCCATTTTCTCGAACCGTTTCAAATTCTCGGTATGATCATCGATAAAAATGTACTGGTTGTATATGTGGTTACACGTAAGCAAGACACCAACGGGGGCTGCAAAACTCAACATACAGTCGCTACGGTCGGTCGAAAGCTTTTCGTATCGTGTGTCCGTAGCAACACGGCTGGGTACATCTTCCGCATCCGATAGGGTATGCAGGCAAAGACAATTATCGCCGATTTGCATTTCATCCGCTCGAATAGATATATCCTGCAAACAGGTAGTGTTGTCTTGAGAGAGCGAAAAATACTTTTCCACTATCCCCGCGCTCTCATCCGTTCCGATGATATCATCGTTCCTCAACCTTTCCAGCCGGATATATCCTGAGTCATTGATTATGCGTTCAAACTGATCACAACTCTCTACAAATTTCAGTGCTGTTTCCTTATCCGACAACTCACGGGGAACAATAAAACCGCGAGTCAAAGCATTGTAACTACTTTGAGTCCGCATCCTTTCTTTGGTCGTTTTAGTAAGGAAAAGGTAACACGTGTGATGCAGGAAAGGTCGCTCGTTAAAATGACGTTCGAAGCTTCTTGATAAGAAACTTGTTTCTTCCTTGATTTCCGGTTTATACGATTCTTCAATAAACCAATCCTGTTTATGGATAATGGAAAAATTAGGAAGAACTTTTATTGCCTTTAGCCATGCTGCATGAATCGCTTCATACTCTGCCGATGTCACAGTAAACAGTTCGGGAAGCACTACTTTGTAGGCAAGTGTAATATCTGCATCCTTACTGATTATACAGTCATATTCGACTGAAAGCAAAGGAAATTTGCTTTCGAGTGTTGCGGCTTTCATTACATTTCTCATTCTGCTTTGTTTTTAAGGTTTCGGGAAAAAAGTTTTCGAAAGCGTTTACGGCTGATGATGTACCGTGGATGATTTTGCATAGCCTGTAGTTTCATCAAACCGTGTTCACCGTACTTAGTATTCAGGTAAAATGTAAGATAAATAAGCACGGAAGCTGCCGATAAACCGAATATGATACAGATCCACTGACCTACACCCGCTATATACATCACTACGAAAATGACAAATATGGCAAGCAGTCCACCAGCAAAGATGAACAGGTAGGTAGACACAAGCCCTTTGAATTCGGCCGGACGACCAATACCTTTGTTAATTGGGTATTCAGCCATAATTTAGAGAAAGAATGATCTAAGAATGGTTGCTGCTACAATCAGGAATATACAGGCACCGAACCAGCTCGCCGCCGTCTTGGAAGTATCCGGGTCGCCGGATGAGAACTTGGAATAAACCTTTACACCACCGATTAGCCCGATAATTGCGCCTGCCGCGTAAATCAGGTTGGTAGCCGGTTCAAAATAGCTTGTTACCATGTCAGTCGCCTGTTTAATACCTGCGCTACCGTCACCTTGTGCAAAAGCACCCACTACAATGAGCAGCATTGCTGCCGTAAGAATAGATTTTTTTTTCATCGCTGAATTTTTAAATGATTAATAGAAAATTGAATTCAGCGGCAAATATATATGAGGTAAATGGCTGTTAGTCAAGGCTGACGATATATGTCACCATATGACGATTTGTTACATCGGTAGGTATTATATTATCGGTTTGTATGTTATTAATATGACGTTTTTAATCTTTATGTTAAGATTTACTTAAACATGCTTAAACCTAAAGGGAGAAATATGCTTATAAGTTATTATTTCCGATTATTATAGATAGTACCATTTTATGAAAGACTTAGTTTTCTGTCGTCAATTTTATAAATATCTTCGATGGTGAATTTTTGTTAGACAGTAAAATACATTTTATCCGATAAATAAAAGATGGATACAGGAACAAATTATTGAAAGTTAAATAACATATTTCATATAAGGATTAACAATTACACCCTCTATTTTTGTGAATAGAAAAGGAGGTAGATAAGGTACGAAAGATTGTAGTTAAGTCTTAAGATAAACCCCATGAGATACTAAATACGTTAGGATACATAACAATATGCATCCCGGTGCTTTGTCTGCTCGTCGCGAAAGGAGAAGTTGAAGTGAAAAGAATAATACCCCAAAATACAATATGTGAAGTTGCCGAGGAATTAAAAGTTCACGAGAAACGTGTGGAAGGAACCGTTGCGGCAGGCTATCCAGCCGAGGCTGACAACTACACGGAAGACCGTATCGATATGAACAAATACATACTCGGACTAAAAGACAGCGATAAAAAGCTGGACAGCGAGGGCAATGTGGTGTACTATAACCGGAATAAAGAACATATTAAATGTGTATGGGCCACAAATAAGAATATGACGGGCGAAGGCATCGACTATACGGATTTAATCGTATTCGATACCACAAAGAACCCCGGGCCACAGTCGGTTATACTCTACTGGCTCGACGACGAATTTGTTTTAAAACGCAGCCGGAAGCATAAAGATTATCTGGAACTTAAATCGCTCAATAAAGATATCCCCACTATTAAATATGACGGGGACCTGAAAAAGATAGGTGTAGTAACGCATGTCATTAAAAAAATGTCGGCACATAATAACCAGATAGCCGGTTATCCCAACGATGCTGAACGGTACATTGCTACGGGTATTGATTTTAATGAATATGTAATAGGGAAAGACAATCTATGGGAAACATTTTTTTATCTGTGGTCAGGGGGCGACAGCATGAAAGGCGACGGTATTTCAAAAGGGGATTTACTTGCCGTGGATAAATACCGAAATGCCAACCACGATTCAATTATTGTATTTTATATCGACAGGCAATATACTCTAAAACGGATAGAGCGGTATAAAGACCACGTTAGGCTTGTTTCATCCAATCCCGAAATGAACCCCATTGTAGTAAAACAAGGAGAATATGTAAAAAAATGGGGTGTATTAGTTAACGTAATAAAGAAGTTTTGAATAAGAATGTTTGCACTGTGCGATTTAAACAAATTCTATGCGTCTATCATTCGCGTATTCATGCCGGAGTACGAGAATGTACCTGTCATGGTATTGTCCAATAATGACCAGTGTAACATTTGTTTCTCGCCTGGTTATCTCAGTTCCGACCTCGGTATCAAAATGGGAACACCCGTATTTGAAATCAAGCACCTGATTGACAAATACGGTATCAAAACCTTTTCCTGCAATTTTCCTCTTATATCGGATATGAGTTTACGCGTAAAAAGCATTATGAGACGTTTCTTCCCGGCTACGGAAAATTACAGTGTGGATGAAAATTTTGTCGATATGTCTGGCATACCCATAGAGCAATGTATTGAGATATGTCGTAAGGTTGTAGGCATTATTGGCAAAGGCCTGGGGCTGCCTATCAGTATAGGGCTCGCACCGACAAAAACGTTAGCAAAAGTGGCTTGCCGGTACGCCAAACGTTTTCCAGGTTACGAAGGTGTATGTGTGATTGACAACGAAATAAAACGTCAAAAAGCCCTGCAAAATTTTGAAATAGGTGACATCTGGGGTATAGGCGAAAAATACGAAAAGAAACTGAGAACAAGCCTTTACAAAGTAAAAACAGCATATGATTTTACAAAAGTTCCAAGAGCATGGGTCAGGCTCAATATGACCGTTGTCGGCGAAAAGACATACCGTGAATTATTGGGTATTTCCTGCCTTGAGCTTGAAGAGGTTGCACCTCCTAAAAAGAATATCATGGTAAGTCGCTCGTTTGGTAAGATGCTTGATGATTTCGACACCATAGCTGAAGCGATAACTACTTACGATTGCATGGGTGCTGCCAAACTGCGCAAACAGAACTCGAAAGCAAAAGCTCTATTTGTATTCCTCGAAACAAACCGTTTCAGGCAGGACTTAGCGCAATATTATCCCAAGATTGTGGTAAAGCTACCGGTAGCCACAAGTTCGTCCATTGAAATATCCAAGTATGTACGAATGGCCCTTAAAGCCATCTATAAAGAGGGGTATAAGTACAAAAAGGCAGGAGTAATGATGATGGAGATATCGCCCGAGGATAGTGTGCAAATGAACGTATACGACCCAATGAGCGCTGCCGACCGCAAGAAGCACGATATACTGATGAAAGTGATAGATATGATAAATGATAAGTGGGGACGAAACACCATATTTGTTGCCGGACAGGGAACTAAAAAGAAATGGTGGATAAAGCAGTTACTATTATGCCCGTGTTATACAACACGTCTTAATGAACTGGCTATTGCAGTATAAGCTATGGCACGTAGAAAACATAATATACTCAGCAAGGTAATGTGGTTCGAAAAGGACACGTGCGACGCTGCCTTTTATGCGAAGATTGAATCGCAACGGAATGTGAACAGCCACCCGCGCTACCATAGCGGCGAGTATTATTCACGAAAATGCAAATGCAACATACAGCACGAATCGGGACTAGAAGAGAAATTCTTCAAGAAGTTGGAAGATATAAGGAAGGTATTGTATTACTGGCATCAACCCATACGCGCACCTTATTGGCGGGGCAATATAAAAACACACACCACACCGGACGTGGGAATTATTTTGAACGATTTGAAAGTGGTAATCGTGGAAGTAAAACCGCTTAGGGCTATGTTAGAATATAAAGTACAAATGAAGGTAGAAGGTTTGCTCCGGTTCTGCGCACAGAACGGCTGCGGATTTTTATTTACGGACGGCATCAATACGATTGACAAAATATGGAGGGTAAAATGCAACAAGAAGCTTGAAAAGGAGATATTAGCGGTGCTGAAAGACCATACACTGCGGGAAAAAGAATGCAGGGGCATACTAAAGAAACACGACGCTAAGCAAATTGAACTAATGAAAATTATACTAAAAAATAAACTCAAGTATCAGTCTTTTCCGTTCCGCTTAGAGCTATGCCGGTATGAAAACGAACTATTCTATCAGGTTTTCTACGAAAAGAAAAGATACGACGATCTGCAAAAAGAGAAGTTTGTGACATTGTTTCCGTCTGCTGTAAACTCACCAACGGAGTAATTTGTTCTATGTTTTTAATAACAGAGACATGTGTTTTTTTTACTCACTTCCCAAGAAAGCCAAACAGGTGGCTAAAAGATATAACAAGCAACTTACCCTGTTTGACGACACGGCATTTGAAAACAAAATGCTAATAAAAGGTTACGACCATATAAACAGCAACCTGATAGTTACTGCTGATAACCAAATTCAGTTTGCCAAATGGGGCCTAATTCCTTTCTGGACGCCACAGGATTTTGCCGAAACAATAATTAAAAAGAGCCGCAATGTCAATGCCCGCTCGGAGGAGATATTCACAACCAAATCATTCCGTTTCCCGATAGATAAACAACGATGTCTCGTTCCAGCTACAGGTTGGTTTGAATATCACTACCTCGAAGACGGGTCAAAACAGGTATATTACATGTCGGTTAAAAACGAAGATATATATTCATTTGCAGGAATATACGACTATTGGACAGATAAGAAAACCAATGAACGAACCATGAGGTATGCAATCATCACATGCTCGGCAAACAATGAGATGTATTTTATCCACAACGGTGGTGAGAATCCGCACAGAATGCCCGTCATACTAAAAAAGGAACATGAACGGCTATGGATTGATCCAGAAACACCACATGAGGTACTGGAAGCACTGATGCAGCCTTTTCCGGATGAACTGATGGTTGCTTATGTAATAAACAGGACTTCGGAAGAGTTCAGAAATTCAAGCCCGTTTGATTATGACTTGACGGATAAGATGTGACTGCATTATTATTTGTAAAAACTAGACTCGATCTGACAACTGTATACTTATGCTTTCATTACTTTATCATTGAGTTTCTCAGCAATGATATCTTGGAATAGGGATTTAGGACTTTCAAATTAGGTGTATTCCTATTCAATATTGTCAGATCGAATCTCGACTTTTACAATTGATGTATCCGGCTATATTTAAATAAACTCACTAATATCAAACCCCTCAATAGAAAACTTATCGCTTCTGTTTTTCTTAGGTAAACCATTCCCATCAAAAAAATCAGAAAACAGCTTATCGATTGTTGCAACATTGGATACCTGTGATGCGATAAACTCGAACATATCCGTATTTTTCACTTCATACAATACTTTGGCTGCTTCTTCCTGCTCTTCTACGTTAGCAGTCTCTAAATTAGCTAATACGTCTACGGCTCCCTTTAATTGGTCAAAGGTCATTCCGGTTGAAAAATCATCGTCCTCAGTTGCTTGTTCATGTTCAGAAATTATAAACTCTTCCTTATCAGAAGATGATGTTACAATAACAACTTCTACATCATCCTCAGTAATATCAATCTCAGGCTCCGGGGTTGGGTATTCCAAAGGTACAATGCCGGTAATTTCAGGTTCAAGTTCGGCCTCCGTTTCCTCGTTTTGTGATTCATTTACAGCCGGTGAAGCTAATGTTTTTGGTATTCTTTCTATAAATACCTTTTGTGTATTCCCAATTACCTCTGAATCGGAAGTAATGTTTTCACCCGTTGTTGCCACTACTTTCTGCGGTTTCTTATCCGACTTTTTTTTCGGTGTTAATAATTTCCATATTATAAGATCCTTATTTGTGATATAATGCCACAACTTACGGAAAATATAGACGGATATAATTACTTTTACCATTATTGCGCACCAGGCTTCGATATTGCTTTCCATGACTTTATAGTTTTTTTAAAATTGGTTTCAGATATGACCCTTAAAATTGGTTTGTATTCTTCCAGATGTTCTACCAATATATTACTTATATATGTTGAACAACTTAAATCAGGGGCTATTAAAGGAACAAGCCGCTTCATCCGGTCGTAAATATCCTTACTGATATAGATTTGGTTTTTTTCTTTGTAAATCCGATCAGTTAAGTATATCTGTGTATATTTATTAATATTCCTCCGCATTTCAACATCGGGTACAATACCAATATACAGGTCGTCCAGTTCACTTTCGTCAACGTTAGGAATTTCAAGTATAACCTGGCTTTTCTTTTTTCTTTTCCTATAATGGGGAATAAGAAAAATACCGATTATTATAAGTACAAGAATTACGAGAATTGCGAGTAATGTTATTTTTTGTGTTTCCATAAATCAGATTGGGGTATTAACGCATTTATTATATAACTCATTGATAGTATCTTCATAATCTTCCAGATACTTTAGAAGGATATTATCGAAATGGATTGAAATACTTACTTCGGGAGCAATCACTTTCATATACCTCAATATACGGTTATAAATATCCTTGTTGATGTATATCTGCCTTTTTTCACCGTAAGCCCTTTTGACAAGAAAGAGATCCTCGAATTCCAGTGCTTCTTTCCTTTTTCGACCTGCACTTCGTGAGGGAGCTTCCTTTCTTACCTCTTCCTTTACTCCCGTCTCAGTTTTAACTTTCAGCTCATCTGTCTGTATTTCTGATGGTTGCGGCTTCATTGCTTCCTGTGTTTTGGATTCTTCCTTTCTCTTACCAATGGATTCAACAGCCTCCTGCGTTACCTTGGGAATATCGCCGGCAATTACATTTTTCAGATACGCTTCTTCTTCATCACCAATATGTATTAATTTTCGTTTTGCCATATTATTTGAGTTTTACGATAGTGAGGATTTCGTCGGCAAGCTCATCAAGTTTGCTGCCTTGTAATAGTGGATTTGAGGGAGGAAACAATGTGCAGCGAAAAAAAACTCTGCTTGTTTCAGACAATTCCTTACTGTACCGGTGGGTATGTGGCATGACCGTTTGAAGCAGATTCAGGTTGAGTTGCCGTATAATCTTGTTGTAGGCGTTATAAACGTCTTTAGACACGCGGTTATCGATCATATTCCAGAATAAATAGAATCCTTTCAATGGTGCTTCTTTGTGGATCGTTATAAAATCCTGCAAACTAGTAGCGAAAGATATACTACTTTTCATGGCCATTTGGTCAGAAACAACAGGGGTAAAGATATAATCCATATTAATGAGTGAATTGAACACACCCGCGGTATTAACCGTACCAGGCAAATCAAAAAAGATTATATCATAATCCAGTTCTGTTGTATCAAGGAAAGCGTTTGCAGTTTCCAGCGCCTTGTCAGGTGAAGAAGAAAGGATGGTATATGCTTTCTTTTTTATTTCACTAAATTGCGCCACCATCATTTTTTTGTAGTAATCATTTTTACTTACTACCATTACATCCCTATCTCTCATCAATTTGATAGAATGTTGGGGAAAATCACAGTCAACTACCAGCACATTCTTGTTTCTGGAATAATGTACGAAACTTGCCAGCAGTACTGTCATAGCGGATTTACCAACTCCGCCTTTCTGGTTGCTGATCGCAACAAACTTAGGTTCTTTTTTCATAATCATTTTTTTTAATAGATAATACTTATTTAATTGCTTATTCACGTATGTACGCTTTCGAATATTGATATTTTCTAATATGCAACTAATGAGATATGGGAATAATCAACTATCCGCTTAACTTCATTAATATTTAACCACATATCTGCAACTTCTAATATTTATGCATTCACGTATTCTGATAAATGCTTTTTGATATAATTACATATCCAGATATTACAATATTTACTGATACATAAATTTTAATATCCACACATTCACATATTCACGTATCCACATATCGACACATTCACGTATCCACATATCCACACATTCATGTATCCACACATTCACGTATCCACATATCCACGTATCCACATATCCACACATTCACGTATCCACATATCCACGTATCCACATATTCACACATTCACGTATCCACACATTCACGTATCCACATATCCACATATCCACACATTCACACATTCACGTATCCACACATTCACATATCCACGAATTTATATATCCCAATATGGACCTTTGTAAATTTCCGCATATCCATTTATTCGTATGTTAGAATATTACATCAATCGTATATTTGAATATGTACATACTGCAAATAAAACATAAATTCTAATACGTTGATACACAGGTTGATAATCTGACGATATATGTCATCACCTGACGATATATTACACAGGATAGGTACTTATTTAATGCATAACTTTGCCTCAAATCAATTAACAAAGAGATTATGGAACCAATTACTGTATCAAATCAAATGAACGGACGGCAACCGGCAATTTGCCATGGCAAATTTCATGTTCACTGGAACATGGCAAGTTGTGTTTTGTGCAGCAAAAAATACTTTTTGCAACACAAAACCACCTTGCCACTCGCCTTCGGCTCGGGGATTTTTCTCCAAAGTCGAAAAATCTGGAAGAAGGTTATTCATTAATAAAATTTTAGTATATGGGCGATGAAACAAGAAACAAACGGAAAGAAAATTCAGGGCGTAAACCGAAAAAAGACAAATGTAAATATCGGTATATGGTAAATCTGAATAGTGAGGATAACGATAAATTTAAGATGCTATTTGAGCAATCAGGACTCGATAATATTAGCAGATTTTTGAATTATGTTATTTTCAATAAAGAAATTAAGGTTGTAAAAGTGGATAAAACCACTGTGGATTATTACACCCGACTAACTAATTTTTATACCCAATTTCAGCATATCGGCAACAATTATAACCAGGTAGTGCGGGCACTTAAAACCAATTTTGGTGAAAAAAGAGCATTGGCTATGCTCTATAAACTTGAAAAAGCGACCATACAACTGATTGTTGTTAGCCGGGAAATCCTTCTTTTAACCGAAGAATTCAAGCAGAAATATTTGAATAAGTGAAAACACAAGAAGCTAAATTGGTATGTCGGACGATAAAATTATATGTAAATGGTTGCGAAAATAAATCACGGAAACAGCATTTATGGTACGCTTATGTACAACTATGAAAAGGTTTTAGACCATCAAGCAAGTATAATTTCCGGTAATAGAATGATTACTGACATGTATGGTAAACCCGAAAACACCATGCGAAATTTGATGGAATCTTTTGAATGTTATCTTCTTTCCAATAAAAGAACGGAAAAACCTATACTACATATTTCACTTAATCCTTCGCCTGACGATAAACTAACCGACGAGCTATATAGTAATCTGGCACGGGATTATATGGAAAAGATGGGTTATGGTGATCAACCATATGTGGTATTTAAGCATGAAGATACAGGACGCCACCATATACATATCGTTTCGGTTAATGTAAAAGAAACCGGAGAAAAAATAAAGGATAGTTTTGAGTGGCGTCGATCGATGGATACCTGTCGGGAAATGGAACTCAAATACGGATTAAAGCAGATTGCGGACAAAGAAAAGGAACTCGATAAGTTTTACTTGAAGAAAGTGGATTATAAAAAGTCTGACCAAAAACATCAGGTTGCCAATCTATTAAAATCGGTTGGAAATTATAAATATCAGACTTTCGGCGAGTATAATGCTTTGCTTAAATGTTTCAATATCGAAGCCAAACTAATTAAAGGTGAACATAAAGGCAAACTCTATAACGGAGTTACGTACAGCATAACCGATGATAACGGAGAGATAAAAAGCCTTCCTTTTAAGTCTTCTTTATTCGGAAAAGCATATGGATACGAATCTTTGGTTAAAAAGATGAAACGTAATTCCAAAAATTTCAAAAACGGAAAGTACACACCTAAAATTGGTAACGATATTCAACGAGCCGTACAAATTGCAGGAAACAACAAAGAGGCTTTTGTTGAATACCTAAATAATAAAGGCATCGATACTGTCTTTCGGCAGAATGAAACAGGCAGAATTTATGGTGTTACTTTTGTTGACCATAATGCAAAAGAGGTTTACAATGGTTCACGGATCGGTAAAGACTTCTCGGCTAATAACTTCAATAAACTATTCAATGAATCTGAATTCACTTTTTCTTTTTCACGGGAAGTACAACAGAATACCTCCGCTAATGATTTACCGACCGAACAAAACGACATACAAGTTAATAAAGCTGATTTAATAGAACAGGCATTCGGTATATCTGCATTCGAACAACACGGACCAGACTACGAGGAAGAAGCCTTTATGCGTAGAATGAAGAAAAAGAAAAAGAAACGTCGCGGTCCATCCTTATAAATTATCTAAAAAAATACATAAACATAATAAGTTAGTTACTCATCCATACCTTTTTGTAATGCAGGCACAATCTGTTTGCACTACTGCTTTTTACTATCCAATTTAATAACAACTAATACAATCAATAATCTTATGCAAAATGAAGATGATTTAAGAGGACTGGCTAAGGTCATGGAGTTTATGCGAGCCATATCCATACTTTTTTGTGTAATTCACATTTACTGGTATTGCTATCAGGCATTTGTGGATATGGGTATAAATATAGGCGTGGTCGATAAAATACTGCTTAACTTTCAGCGTACGGCAGGACTGTTCAACAATCTATTATTAACCAAAATGTTTGCGTTGATTTTCCTTGCACTGAGTTGTCTGGGAACCAAAGGTGTAAAGAATGAAAAAATAACGTGGGAGAAAATACATGCGGCGTTGCTTGGCGGTCTGGTGCTTTTCTTTATGAATTGGTGGATACTACTTTTACCTTTTGACAATGTAGTAAACATGGCACTTTATGTTGTTACCATGACCGCCGGTTATATCCTATTAATGGTAGCCGGAATCTGGGTAAGCCGGATGTTAAAAAACAACCTAATGGAAGATGTGTTTAACAATGAGAACGAAAGTTTTATGCAGGAAACACGGTTTGTTGAAAACGAGTACTCAATTAATCTCCCGACGAAATTCTGGTACCAGCAGAAAGAATGGGACGGATGGATAAATGTTGTGAATCCTTTCCGCGCCACTACTGTTCTCGGAACACCGGGATCGGGAAAATCATACGCGGTGGTCAATAATTTTATAAAGCAACAGTTATCAAAAGGCTTCGCGGTTTACATCTACGATTACAAATTCGACGATTTATCTATTATCGCTTACAACGAGCTACTGAAGAACCTGCATAACTACAAAGTAAAACCACGTTTCTATGTAATTAACTTCGACAACCCGAAAAAGTCGCACCGCTGTAATCCGATTGCACCGGAGTTTATGAGTGACATTTCGGATGCTTATGAATCGGCTTATACCATTATGTTGAACCTCAACCGAACCTGGATACAGAAGCAGGGCGACTTCTTTGTAGAATCACCGATAATCTTATTGGCAGCCATTATTTGGTATCTGAAAATATACGATGGTGGTAAGTATTGTACCTTTCCACACGCCATTGAGTTTCTGAATAAACCGTATGCGGATATATTCACGATACTTACCTCGTATCCGGCTCTTGAAAACTATCTTTCTCCCTTTATGGATGCGTGGCTCGGTGGAGCGCAAGATCAGTTGCAAGGTCAGATTGCGTCGGCAAAAATACCACTCTCGCGCATGATTTCTCCACAGCTTTACTGGGTGATGACGGGCAATGATTTTACACTTGACATCAATAACCCCGAAGAGCCAAAGGTACTATGTGTGGGAAATAATCCCGACAGACAAAATATTTACTCAGCAGCTTTAGGATTATACAACTCACGCATCGTTAAATTAATCAATAAGAAAGGCCAGCTTAAATCTTCGGTCATTATCGACGAGTTACCGACAATTTATTTTCGTGGGCTCGATAACTTGATAGCCACTGCCCGTAGTAATAAGGTAGCCGTATGTTTGGGCTTTCAGGATTTCAGCCAGTTAATCCGTGACTATGGTGACAAAGAAGCTAAAGTAATACAAAATACGGTCGGCAATATATTCAGTGGTCAGGTGGTAGGTGACACGGCTAAAAATCTTTCGGAGCGTTTCGGTAAAGTGTTGCAGAAAAGACAATCCATTTCCATCAACAGGCAGGACGTATCGACCTCTATCAATACACAGATGGACTCATTGATTCCGGCGTCTAAAATTGCCAACCTTTCCCAAGGAATGTTTGTAGGTTCAGTGGCTGATAATTTCGGAGAAAAAATAGACCAGAAGATTTTTCATGCGCAAATAGTTGTGGATAATGAAAAGGTTGCCGCCGAAACCAAAAGTTACAAACCAATACCGGAGATTAATGATTTTCTGGATAGTGACGGCAACGATAGGATGGAGGAACAGATTGAATTAAACTATAATCAGATAAAAGCGGATGTTGTACAGATTATTGAACAAGAAAAAGACCGGATACGTAAAGATCCTGAATTATGCCACTTACTCCCCAAAGAAGAAAACGAAGAATGAAGTATATTGGTAATAATTTATTTATAAATAAAAATTCATGAGAATTTTTATTATATTTGTACTGAGATACTTATGTATCTTATCGGATTCAATCTTGAAACGGCAAATTTCACAAAACACATGGAATCCGGATATACTCTTAGGAGCGCTATGTATTTATACTTAGTGTGCCTGTTCATTCATTCGACATGTGTTTGGTATTGCCTACCACAAGATGAAGAATATAATGAATATGGCACGTTTTTTTATGTAAATATTATGGCAAAATTATTTAAAACAAGAATTCTTTTTCGACAGCTCCGGTTATTGTTAATACTACTGGTTGTATGCAACCTTATCGTTTTGAATTTGCTTTTATTCTTCAATTACAGATTGAATGCTGAAATATTCCGGACAATTCCTAGTAATGCCCCGCCCATACAGCACATATATCATATAAAAGAAATCCATGATGATAATGAAACCACAGAAAGTTGTCGCCATATCGCACCGGAAGAAAAAACTGAAGGTATGGCTATAAATAAAGTTACCAATAATGAAATTCCGAGAGAAACATTGAAGTTAGAAAAAAGAAGGATGAAGATGAGTAATCATTGGTCGGACATGACCATGGGGAGCAGGTGAAGTTGATTGAACAGCATTTATCTACAATAATATGAACAAACACACTATTTTCTATATATAATCAACCATTGTTACGATAAATGCTGTTCATTAAACTAATTTACACTTCCGTTATAATATCCGGTAATATCTTCACCAGATGTGGTTACAAAGTTAAACGAAAATTCGTAGTCGCTTCCATTGTGCTTTATGGTTAGGCTACCTGAAACAATAGTTGAAACTGGTAACATAATCTTTTCACCGGGTATCTGAACGGATGCAGGAGTAAGTTCGCCTACAGTTCCATTTGTTGATGAAATACCGTTGTAGGTATAGGTACGTGCCTCAATATCGGGTGTTTGACAATAGAAAGAAAAACCTGCACTGGCAGTTGCATCGGACGAAGCAAACGCTGCTGCATGAAGCCACAAGCCCTCTATAGGTTCAGAACCATCATTGAAACTATGAGAAACATGATGTAACAAATAGGTTTTACCTTTATATTGTAACCAACCTGAGCCTTTGATTTCATCTTTTTTATCATCACCACAACCTGTAAGTGATAATAAAATAATAGTCAATAATAATAGTACTTTTTTCATAATGTATTTTATTTAAACTTCTTATTTTTGTCAAAATTACAGCTAAATACGAAGACATATTCGTAGATAGTAATAGATAAATTAATTAATAATTCGTTTTAAACAAATAATAAATCCTCTCACGATGAAGCACATAAAACCTTCGACATGATCACTTAGATGGTCGCCTTATTAAGCCATACTGTAATTTCGACTTATTGGTAACTTTGCCAGTCCCTTCGGGTTCTTGCTGGGGATATAAAGAATTTCTTGCCGGTACCGATTTTATCATCATGGACGAAAAAGATTATTTTGACCATATTGATATGGATATTAAGTGGCCTTATCCAGAAAAAAGCGCTTATATAGTGACCCAGCAGAAATCCAATCCTTTATTTGGTGATGGACTACGCCTTATTTCCCAAAGTGAACTAATAAGTAAATTCGACGAATTAAAAACATCAGGTAACATATGGCTTGTAGGTGAAAATGTTAAATATCATGCATTCAAACATAACATGGTTGACATGATGTGTGTGGTAGTAGTTCCATTGCGTGTAGCCAGTGACAAGCCATTTTATGTTCGCAGTCTGCCAGCTAATAGATGGAATCTTACATCACACGAGGTATATGATAATGGTGTATTACGTATCATTTACGAAAAACATCAACCCTGATCTTTTACCTTTTTCCGACTTATTACTTTAGTACCCTCAGCATTTAACAGGAAGTCGTAAGTTTCCTGAACTTCATTTCCTACAAACGGAGGTACAACCGAATATTTACACCGCACAAGAACGGCAAGGACCTTAGTAGTATCCATATTTTCGTATTTCTTCGCTTCGACAGATGTTGTATTTTCAAGCGAGTCAATACGGTTTTGAGAGGCGGCAATAGTCTTTTCATATAATTCGATCATGGACTTCGAGCGGATGCTGCCGGTCTTTTCCTTTTCAAGCTTTTGCTGATAGGTTTCAATCGTTTTTTTATTTCTGTTTATCCATTCTTCTTTGAACTTTTCCTGCTCTTCATTTAGTAATTTAAGACTATCTGCAACAGTGATTTTTTGCATCTCGTTCAGCTCAATTATATTAAATTTCATATCAACGTAAGAGCCGTTTTTACTCGTCTGAACATTATCAGCTATTGCTTTTTCGTAGGCTTTATCGCTGCCTGAACTGCATGATAAAGCGGTACCAATCATTAGTAAACAAATTATCTTTTTCATATGTACATGAACTTAATTGTGAATGTGTTAAATAATAATATATCCTGATGTCTCAGTTAAAGAGGTATGCCTTAAAGCATTGGGTACATGCTATGCAAAATTAGTAATTGTTTTGAAAAATGTTTCAAAATCCAATGAATTTCTTTAACCTTAGCAAATAAATATTGCTTTGCTGCAAAAATAACTTTTGGTAGTAGTGGAAATCTTACTTAGATACAACAAAATCAGAATTTTATAGCTCATATAAATACGATACTTGCTTACCACGTAAACCTTATTCAACTTTTTATATTTTTTTTTCATCTTCAATATTACCTTTCCCGATGTAACAGATAGTCAAACGGTGTAATATATCGTCAACCCGCTGCAAATCAGATATATATATCATTTTTCATTCTATATTTGAGCCATTAATCACTTTAAACTTTCAGTATAATGGCCAAAAAAAGTAACGACGAACAAACCCACCAGCAGGAAGAAATAAAAACCAATCTTGGTGGAAAACCCGAAGTCCGTCTGGACGATCAAATGAGTGATATACTACTCGTAATGGATAAAATGGAACTCATTCTTAAAGCCATTAAGTCCATCGATGAAAATGGTAAAGCCAAAACGGTAGATGTCAATGAAAAAAACGAAAACTCGTTTCTCAAATTTGACAGGCATTCAAGTATCATAGAAAACTTCATCAACAATTTTTGGAGTCAACTAAAGAATCCCACACGCTTCTCACTTTTCAAACTCGGCTTCATAGATTACAAGCAAAACAAAGCTGCCATCCAGGATCTTGCTGAGGGCAAAAATACTGATGCGGTAAAAGAATTCCTCAAAAAATACGAAATAAGGCCAAAAGGAGCCGATAAATCAATTAATAACACTAAAAACGAAGAAAGTATGGCAAAGAAAGAAACTCAGACGCCGGCAACTGCTACGGAACAAAAGCCAACCACAGAACAGAAGCCGAACCGGTTCAACGAATCGTTAATTGACTGGAACACTATCAAAAACTTTGGATTATCCAAAGAATTCTTACAGGAAAAAGGATTACTGGACTCACTGCTCAAAGGGTACAAGACAGGTTCATTGGTACCCGTTGATATGAACTTTGGATCAGTTATTCTTAAAACAGATGCCCGATTGTCCTTACAGCAAGGCCAGGGCGGTAAAGTTGTATTAGCCGTTCATGGTGTACGCAAAGAGCCTGATCTTGAGAAAGCCTTTTTCGGGCACATATTCACGGATGATGATAAAAAGAACCTTCGTGAAAGCGGAAACATGGGTAGGGTTGTAGAACTCAACGGACGTAATGGAGAAAGAATTCCCTCATTTGTTAGTATTGACAAACTCACAAACGAAGTTGTTGCGTTAAGGGCAGACAGGGCTTATATTCCCGAAAAAATATCTGGTGTAAAGCTCGATGCGAATGAAATCGCCCAACTCAAAGAAGGGAAATCCATTTTCATTGAAGGCATGGTATCACAAAAAACCGGAAAAGAGTTTAATGCTCACATCCAGATCAGTGCCGACCGCAAAGGGGTAGAATATATCTTCGATAACGACCGCCTCTTCAACGCCCAGAAGATTGGTGGGGTGGAATTATCACCCAAACAAGTTGAAGCGCTCAACGACGGCAAAGCAATTCTTGTGGAAGGCATTGAAACTAAAGCCGGAAATACTATCGACCGTTTTGTCAAACTCGATGAAGCCACTGGTAGGACCAATTACTTCCAGTTTAATCCCGATAGTCCTGAAGGTGCGCGAGAACTGATTATACCTAAAGAATTAGGTGGAGTACAGCTAACTCCCGAAGACCGTGCCGAGTTGCGGGAAGGAAAGGCAATTTTCCTGAAAGATATGACCTCAAGGGATGGAAGCCAGTACGACTCATTTATTAAACTTAATCAAGACACCGGACGTGTTCTTTATTCCAGAACACCCGATGGGTTTGAGGAACGCCCGGCACCTACAATACCGGCTGAACTGATGGGGGTATTGTTAAGTGCTCCCCAACGAGCAGCGTTACAGGAAGGTAAAGCCACATTTGTACAGGGAATCATTGGGTATGACGGTAATAAGATAGACCAGTATGCAAAAGTAAACCCGAATACCGGTATGGTAAACCTGTACAACGAAAACCCCGACAAGGTGAAGAATGCCGAACAACGGAATGTGGTAAAGGAGAAGAACGAACAAAAGGAAAAGAAAGCTACAGGGCAGAAAAATACTACTCCTAAAGCAGCAAAAGCTCCAGCCAAGAAATCAAAAGGACAGAGCATATAACCCTTTTACTATTTACAATTACTCTCTAACCAACTATTATTAATAACGAATTAAAATTATGGATAATACAATACAAACAACTACTTTCCACGAAAATGATATTGACTGGAAACAACTTGCCGAAATCGGTATACTAAAAGACGAACTGATGCTTTCCGGTGAAATGGACACCTTGCTCAAAGGTGAGAAAACACAACCTATCACTCTGGAACTTGTTCTATTGGGTGTTGATGTGATAATGGATGCCACTCTTCAGCTCACCCGTAAAAACTCTTCACCGATACTTGAAATTATCGGTATAAACACTAACAGCTTAAATTAATAAATTACTTACTGCCGTTCATGCTCCGTTTTGGAGGGTGAACGGCATAATTTTTATCCTTATGATAGCAATAATTACCGAAAAACCTTCCGTAGGTAAAGATATAGCACGGGTATTGAATATCGACCGAAAGGGCGACGGCTATATGTTTAACGAAGAATACTGTGTTACATGGGCATTGGGGCATCTGGTTTCACTGGCTCTCCCTGTTGATTACGGTGCGGCGCGAATTAGCGTCTCTGATATCCCACTAATACCCGAACCATTCCGTTTAGTTGTTCGAAGAAAGAAAGCCGAGAAAGGATACATTACCGATTCGCAAGCTTCCCGTCAGCTTAAAATAATCGAAAGTGTTCTCAAGAAATGCGACAGTATAATCGTTGCGACCGACGCAGGACGTGAAGGGGAGTTGATATTCAGATATATATATTCATATCTCGATTGCAAACTACCTTTTCAGAGGTTATGGATCAACTCATTAACCGATGAAGCCATTATAAAGGGCTTCCGAAGCCTTAAAGCTGGTGGGGAATACGACAAACTGTTTTATTCATCCGATTGCCGTGCTAAAGCCGACTGGCTGATTGGAATTAATGCCAGTCAGTCATTATGTATCGTCTGTGGAATGGGAAACAATTCAATCGGCAGGGTGCAGACTCCTACGCTTGCCATGATTTGTTCCCGTTATCTTGAAAATAAATCGTTTTTGCCCAAAGACTACTGGCAGATAAAAATGAGCATTGAAAAAGAAGGAGTAGTAATCCATTTCTCTTCCAGAGGTGATTTTACCAATGTGCAGTCAGCACAAAAACGTTTCGAGGAACTGAAAAAAATCAAGCAGGCACGGATTACTAAAGTGATTAAAAAAGAAGTAAAAGAACAGCCGCCTTTATTATATGACCTGACGGAACTGCAAAAAGATGCAAGTAACATATACGACTTTTCATCAGAAAGAACTCTCGAAATTGCACAAAAATTGTATGAAAATAAGCTCATTTCTTATCCACGAACTTCCAGCCGGTATATTCCAGATGATGTATTCAGTGAGATTCCTGCGTTAATTACAAACTGTAAAAAATACAAATCATTTTCAGGATTGGAACTTTTCTCCACACTCAACGACAGATCCGTAAACAACAAAAAGATTACCGACCATCATGCACTTTTACCTACAATGGTAATCCCTGAAATTTTAAGTAATGAAGAAAAAGCAATATACAGTCTGATAGTTTACAGAATGTTTGAGGCTTTCTCTCCCTTATGTCTGAAAGAAGTTACCAACGTTGAAGCAGATGCAGATGGCTTGACTTTTGTCTCAACAGGAACCAGGATTATCAGAAAGGGATGGCGTGTGATACAGAATAAACCGGAAGAAAACGAAAATGATAATCAACTGATGCCCGATTTCTCTGAGGAAGAAATACTGAATATCGGGGGATATAATATGGTTGGCAAGAAAACCAAACCGAAACCTTTCTATACCGAAGCAACCTTGCTTACTGCAATGGAGAATTGCGGGAAAGAACTGGAAAACGGGCGGCAGCGTGAAATAATGAAAGAACTAGGCATCGGTACGGCTGCTACCCGCGCCAGTATCATTTCAGTATTATTCAAACGCAATTACATCCAACGCTCTGGTAAATCGATTATTCCGACCGATAAAGGCTTGTTTATATATGAGGCCGTAAAAGATATGAAAGTAGCCGATGTAGAGCTTACAGGCGGGTGGGAAAAGGACCTGAAAGATATTGAAAATGGCTTAATGTTACCCGAAACATTTATGAACTCTATCGGAATATTTACCAGTCAGGCATGTCACGAAATACTGAAACTTAGAATCAACCTGCCGGGGGTATTGAAATGTCCTAAATGTAACCAAAATATCACTATCAATAAAAAGGTAGCACGGTGTATGAACGATAAATGTCGCTTTATCATTTTCAGAACATTCCTGAATAAAGAACTCACTGAACAGCATATTCAACAGCTTATATCCTCCGGTAAGACTAAATTAATCAAAGGATTCCGTGGTAGAAAGGATAGCCAGTTTGATGCCCATGTTGCATTCGACGATGAATATAATACCATACTTGTGTTTCCTGAATCAACACGAAATAAAAGCCGCCGGAAACGATAGAGAAGCGCAATTTAATATTCTCAATTCATAACATAGTAAAGCGCAGATTAAGGTCTGTGCTTTTTCCGTTGATTTTGAATGATCTTTTTTTATTTAACAGCAAATATATTGAAGTGTCTTGCTACAATGTCAAGGCCGGGGCCTCCGGTTTGAGAAAAAATCTTCCTCGCCCAAAGGCGAGAGTATTTTTCCCCAAAGCCTTGACATTGACGCCACTTCAATGAACCGAGCCTTATAAATAATAAAAGAATACTTATATAAATTTTATGTTATGAGGTTAATAGATGAAATCAGAGAAAAAGGCATTACAAGGTTTGTTTTAAAAGTCCTTTTGATATTTGTGCTTACGGCAGTATGTTTTCAGATTCTTAGCAAGTTAGGCATTCCGCCTATAACAGCTGCTATACTTTTTATCTTTTTCGGTAATGTGATGAGAGTGATATTTAAAATCATCTGCTTTTTTGTTTCGTTGGGTTTACTCATTTATCTGCTTACCGTTATTCTTTAATCCCACCAATATAAACACATTAATAAGAGACATTATGGAAACATTGAAACTCCAGGTGCCAGTAACAAACGGTACCAAAGTAAATAACGAACATGAAAAGCCAGTTACGGTAAAACCCATATGTAAGCCAGTAAGTCAACCTGTCCGGGTGGGAGAGCTGATGAAAGGAATGGAAAATATCAGTACACATCCACAAAGGAATGAAATTCTTAAAAGCATTTTTTCCGGCATCGAATTCGATCCGTATGCTTAGTATACAAAATACATAACTATATAATTATCAATTATGAGAATCAGTAATCTTTTTATTCAATTAAATTTATGAAGTCATGAAAATGAAAAAATTGACATTAAGCTCTTATTTCAAGAGAAAAAAACAGAACGATCCTGACACCATATCAGAGATCGTTTCTTATTTTAAGGAACATGGTGAACTACCATTTGTATGCGAAAGTGAAAACTGGATATACGACGTAATGGTAGAACGTCAGAAGAAACGCGGGAAGATTATCGGTCAGGTGATGACACCGGACAGTGTTGCCGTAAAAGTAGCAACAATAGCGGCAAAGTACAAACCAAAATCAAATACCGTGCTGGATGCATGTTGCGGAACCGGACAACTTACCCGGCAGTTAATAAAGAAAGGTTTCACTGTGTCGGCTTTCGATAGTGACGAGAAGATGGTTTTCGCTCATAACTATTTTCATCCTGAATGTAATGCAAAACAGTCAGACTACCGGGATATGGACGGTGGCAATAGGTATGACCTGATTGTTTCGAATCCGCCATTCGGTGCTAAGGATTTGAAATACTTCTTTAAGTGGCTGTATCAATCGTTGTCTGCCGATGGAGTAGCAATCCTGATATTACCCAAAGAATATATCGACAAGAAACGACCCAAGGAACTGGCAGAACTTCTTTCCTGTTTTCAGGTCAAAGAAAGAAAGAAAATAACCGAGAAGTTCCCACTGGTAACAGAATATACAGAAATAGTAGTCATCGAACTTATCAAAGAAGAAAAAGATATGAAAAAGAATCTTCCGTCAGTTATTACAGATAATGTGGAACTGCCAACAATAGAAACAACAGTTGAATTATCGGAAAGCCCTAAAGCTAAGACCGAAGTGGTAAATACCGATAACCAGACGGATGAACCCGAAATGATTCATCAGCTCGATATAAAACTGATTGATCCCAACCCTTATAACCCTCGCAAGTATTTCAAGGAAATTGAACTACACGAATTAGCTACAAGCATTAAGAACTACAAACTGATTCAACCCATCACCGTCAGACGGAAAGAAAACGGAAGATATGAAATTATCTGTGGCGAAAGACGATACAGGGCATCCATCATAGCCGGAAAAACTCATATTGCAGCGGTCATCAAAGATTGTTCAGACGAGGATTCTATGGAAATTACAATTATCGAAAATATGGAACGTGATGATCTTTCAGCCATCGAAGAAGCCAATTCTTTCGCACACCTGATGGAAGTCAGGAAGTACAGCATTGAAGATATAATGGCTCGATTCGACAAGTCAGAAAGTTTTGTTAGAGGCCGGCTTCAGTTGCGTAACCTGATTGATGAAATTGCCATGATGGTGATAAAGAATGAAATTTCACTTGGCAACGCTATGGAACTTTCCAAATACAATCCCGACATGCAGAAATGTATTTATGAGGAACATCTGGATGAAGATAATTATACTTGTTGGCGTGAATTAACTACTAAGGATTTTGCAGCCCGCTTGAACACTAATTACACCGATGACCTGAATAATTGCACATTCGATAAAACCGAATGTAAAGGTTGCGCCTATCATTCTGCGACATACGATTTGTTCGCCCAAGAAGGTGAATGGGGAAAGTGTCAGAACCGCACTTGCCTGAAAGCAAAACAGGAAAAGCATATGGTTGACTCTGCTCTTGAACTTGCTGCAAAAGAAAAGGATGCCGAAATATGTGTTTCACCATACAAAAACGGGCTTGTGGCCAGTGTTAAAGATAAGATTTCAGAAATGGGATTCGATGTTGCTGAAAAGAAAGTAGAAAAGATGCCACAAGCGCCCGAACCACCCAAAAAAGAGGATTTCCGCGACGAAGAGAAGTTCAACGAAGCAAAGATTGCTTACGAGGTAGATTACGCTGATTTTTCTTCTGAAATGGACGCTATCGATGCAAAGATTAAGGAGGGTGATGCCATCAAAGTGATTGATATCAGCAACGGTACACCACAGGTTGCCTACCGATTATTAACGGATAAGGAAACAGCCAAAAGGAATGAGAATCCGATCAAAAGACTTAAAGAACGGGATAAACGTAACAAGGAAATTGCCTATGAGAAAACGGTCGAGGATGTAAAAAAATTCATCAAAAGCGACAAAACAATTATTCCGGGAAGTCCCTTTGAAGAATCGGAAAACGATTTTCTGTATTTCTTGTTGATGACTAAACTTCGTCGCAGCAGTATGGCAAAAATCGGCTTGAAATTTCTATGCGATGATGATAGCCGGGCAAAAGTATTGGCAAAACTGACGGAAGAACATAAAAATATCATCAAAAGAGATTATATCGCTTCCTTACTTTCCGAGACATTTGGCGTAAAGAAACAGTCGGAATTATTACTAAAATTTGTTTCATTACATTTTCCGGAAGAAGTTGCTGCTATTCAAAAGGTACATGATGATGTATATGAAAGCAAGCATCAAAGTACCCTTAAACGAATTGCCGAACTGGAAAAATTAGCTAATGTTGTTAATAGTGGGGCCAAATGTGAGGATACTATCACGGAAAATGAAGTAAAAGATTCCAGTAATTTGAAAGAGGATTTATATATAGAAGAAACAAAAGTTCTGTCGGAAGGTAACGATGATTTTGAATTAATGGAAAGTAACTCACCAGCATTCGTTGGAGAACTAAATCCAATATTAGTCGATACGCAGGTTATGGAATTTGTAGAGTGTTAGAAATCGATTTTAAATATATATTTAGGCGGGTGAAAACCCGCCTATTTTTTTATTAATTTGAAATATAACATAGAGTGATAATTCATAGTTAAATATGTTCCTAAATTTGATTTCAATTTGACTTAATGCTGTATTTGTACAATAAGAAGTTCATTAAAATTTAATGGGCCAGAATAAATCCAGTCGCTCGTTACTTGGCTGATTCTAACAATAAAATTCAAACTATTAATAAACTCTATATCCAACCTTTCCAAAAATATATTATTATTGTCATATTGTTACTTCAGGAAATTGGCTACATGCTTCCTGGTTTCATCATATCTCTTATATGCTGATTTCGCTTTGGATATACCAACCTGATCATTAACATTATTATTATGAATATCTTACAACTCAAGTAATGTTCTACATTCTTTTTTATTCATGGCTTAATCTTTTAAAGTAATATTTAATTATTTACTACTTTTTATTCAGTATTCCAGGTTTAAATATTCGATTTCCTTCAGTACCGAAAGTGTTTTCCCATATATAACTTTTTTCTTCTGTTGATAAACTATACCAGATAACTGATAAACGTTTCAATCTGTCACTATCGACTGATAAAGTATTTGGGAAATTAAATAAAGCCATTTTTTCATTTAAAGAAAGACACTCAAATAAGTTATCTAACCTAGATTCTGATTTATTTTTCTTTTCATTTAATTTTTCTGCAAAAGAAGCCATATCATTACTTACTCTCACATCGGTAATCCGGGCATATATTTGAGTTGTTTTAAGGTTCCTATGGCCTAACATCCTACTTACACTTTCCATTGAAACCCCCTTTGTAAGTGTTAAAGTGGCAAAAGTGTGTCTTGAAAGGTGAAAGGTAAGATCTTTATCTATACCACAAATAGAACCGATTTCTTTCAGATAATCATTTATCTTTTGATTGCTTGGAACAGGAAGTACTTTATCGCTTTGCGTTTTAGTCCTATATTTTTCTAATATTTTTTTTGGGAGATCAAGTAGTGGAATACTAAAACTACTATCAGTCTTTTGTCTTTTACCTTTAATCCATAAATTACCATCAAAAGAAGTGCATATATTTTCATGGGTTAAATTCTTCACATCAATATATGAAAGCCCGGTATAGCAACAGAAGATAAAAATATCTCTTACTTTTTCTAAACGTTCAGAAGCCAATTTCTTCTTCATAATTATATCAATTTGTTCACCAGTTAAATAACCTCTGTCAACATTTTTGAATTTTATTTTGTAGTTTGCAAATGGATCAATGTGAATCCATCCACTGTTTTTCGCAAATATGATTATAGTTCGGAATCGTTGCAAAAATTTAGCTGTAGTATTTTCTTTGCATTTGCAAGTAGATATTAAATATATCTCAAAGTTTCGTAAGAAAGAATGATTAATTTCTTTCAAGGACATATCAGATACATTATAGTGATTCTGAATAAAATTTGCCATATGTTTATATGCAACTTTATATTTTTGAAGAGTCGATTTTGACCTGCTAATACCAACCAATTTCTCGGTGTCATCAATATGCCTTTGATAAAGTTCCAAAACAGTTTGACATTTTTCATCCAGCCCAAAAAATTTATTTTTTATTCGCTCGGCTGTGACATAGTTTTCTTTTAAAACCAAATCATTATATGCATTCTCTAGACTTGTCTTAATCGAACTTAATAATGTATTTACTTCAACTACATCTTTGTTACGGCCAATAGCTGAAGATGATTTTAAGTCCCAAAATTGAGGATTGATGTATAATTTAGTACTAAAGCAACTAACTTGTCCATCAACTGTAATTCGACACATAATAAGAGTTGTGCCATCAATCTTTTTTTTGTCTTTTCTAAGGTAAAAAAGAACTTTAAATGTACTTCTCATAAACTCATTTTTAATGTTACAAAATTAAAGTAAACTAACTGTAAATGAGTCTTATGTATGCGGCCAAATAAGGACAACAAAGTGCCAAATCCGGTCAAATCGTTACCCTTTTACTCCTAAAATTCGTTACCCTTTGCTATTTTATGAAATAGGTAACGATTTGGAATACAAACAATGTCGTAAATTGGCTTTTGAATGGCTTTTGAATTCAGACAGTAATAAACGAAAAAACCCTCCAAATTCACTGAATTTGAAGGGTTTGTCCTATATTTGGCGCCTGTTGTCTTTGTTAAATTATTGATCTTCAGGCGTTTAGCGGTATGGAGCCGTACTTACACCCAGTTTGAGAAGATACGTAAGTTGCAAGGTTTGGATAAGGTTCGTCCATGGTATCCTTATTATTCGATAGGAGGTAATATTTTACTAAATAATATGGTAAATATGGGCAGTCAGGTTGATCTATTTAAAGTCAGATTGTCTTATAGTGATGTTGGTAACTCACTCCCTAATAACTTGCTGGTTCCTGCTTTGACCGTTGATCCGCAAACAGGATCAGTCACAGCGGTAGATGTAAGTAATTTCGTTCCAAAACCAGAATCTACAAGATCTACGGAACTTGGTTTGGATATGGCCTTTTTTCGTAATACACTGGATATGAATATTACACTTTATAATGCGATCAGTGTTAACCAATTACTGGTAACCACTTCTTCCGTAGGTCAGAGAAAACCGGTAAATGCCGGTAAGATACGGAACAGAGGTATTGAATTGACTGCTAATTATACTTTTATACCTAGTCGTGACTTCCATTGGAAAACCGGTATAAATATTTCTTTCAATGATAATAAGATATTGAAGGTGAATGATGAAAGTGGTAATCTGGACACTTCGATAGGTACGGCAAGCAACATGAAAGTAAGATTCATCGAGGGTGGTTCTTACGGAGATATCTATTGGAAAGATTTTGCACGCTATAATAAATTTGATGAAGAAGCCGGACTTGGAAAAGAAGGCGATATCAAGCTTGATGCCAATGGTAATCCTTCACTTGCGTCGCGTATGGGATATGAAACTTACCTGGGTAATGTAAATGCAAAAACAAGATTAGGATGGCACAATACATTCAATTATAAAGACTTCTCTCTTTATTTCCTGATCGACGGTAAGATAGGTGGTAAAGTAATTTCATTTACCGAAGCATATCTGGATGCGCGTGGTGTTTCCGAACGCTCGGGAGAAGCGCGGAGTTCAAATCTTTTATGGACAGATGCACAGGGAAATTCGCACCCGGCAGTAGTAATGCCTGATGGAAACCTGGCCGGAGCAGAAAACTATTATAAAACAGTAGGAGAGCAAATATTCATGTCGGAATATGTTTATGATGCTACTAATTTCCGTTTAAGAGAAATTTCTCTGGGATATACATTCAGGAAACTACCCGGCTTTATAAAAAGTGCAAATGTTTCTCTGGTAGCAAGAAATTTGTTCTTCTTATACAAAAATGCTCCCGTCGATCCCGATGTATCTCAATCAACAGCAAATGGTTTGGGTAATGTAGACATCTTTACCCTTCCTAGTACAAGAAGCTACGGCTTAAATATAAAACTGTCTTTCTAATCCCAATGATAATACAACTGAATATTATGAAATATCTATATAAAATCGTAATAAGGTCTTTTATTGCCTTTATCTTATTACTTGGTGGAATGAGTTCATGTGTGGATAACTTCGGTGATGTAGAATATGATCTGATTATAGGAGGTGCATCAGCAGATTCTGTTCCTGATATTGAGACAGCAAAAGGAATGATGCTTGACGTAATGACCCGTATACATGATTCCAAAGAACATCAATACCAGTATCAGTTTAATCTGCATATTGATAATTATGCCGGATATTTATGTGTAGCTAACAACCTAGAAGGACGTTTACCTTCTACCAATTTCATGAATTCTGATTTTGAGCGTGGTCCGCTGTCCAGCTATCTCATGGTTATTAAACAGGTTGTTCCGGTAATTAATTCGGCAGAGAAGTTGGAATTTCCCGAAATGGGAGCTATTGCTAATATTATATTTTGCTATTCCTCGCAAGAGTTGACAGATGTTCATGGTCCGATGCCCTATTTCGATTACCGCAAGCTGAAGCAGGAGCCACCTATGGAATATGTTCCTGTGAAAGATATCTATTATGATATACTGGAACAATTAAAGAACTCGGTTGAAATACTTAAAAACGCCAATCTGGATGATGAAAAGAAAAAGATTATTAACGAGTTTGACAGGATAGCAGGCGGTAATATTGATACCTGGATTAAGTTTGCCAATACACTTCGTCTGAGGATTGCTCTTCATATGAAGAAAGCTGATCCTGAAAAAGCACGCACAGAAGCGGAAGCCGCAATAAAAGCGGGCGTACTCGGGTTTAACGATCCCGATATTGAATTGCAGATATCCGGAAAACAACATCCTTTATACATAATTTCCCACACGTGGAATGATACCCGCCTGAATGCTTCATTCGAGATGATTCTTAAAAGGTTGAGCAGTCCGATGTTGAGTGTACTCTTTGAAGCAAATAACGGACCGGTTGAAGACAAAAACGGTGAGTTGGTTCTCAGGGAATCTTATGAAGAATATATCGGTATCCGCTCAGGAACTTCAGTATTTAATAAATTGAATAACCTGAAAGCTTACATTTTGTTCTCTCGCCTTAATGTCAATTTTGCTACTAAAAAGATTGCTATACTAAAAGCAAGTGAAGCCTTCTTCTTGAGAGCGGAAGGAGCACTTTACGGATGGGATATGGGAGGAACAGTTAAACAATTCTATGATGAGGGAATTAAACTTTCATTCTATCGGGAGTTAGGTTGGGAATCTAAAGAAGCTACCCTGAGATACAATCAGTATATGAGGAGGGAAGTACCGGAAGATGTGACTTACATCGATTACTATGATAACAATAATAATTTCAGTGATACGCAATATATGGTTCAGGTTGGAAATAAATGGGATGATTCGGATACAAATGAACGTAAACTGGAACGTATCATGACACAGAAATATATAGCAAATTACCCTCTTTCCCTTGAAGCATGGACAGACATGAGAAGAACAGGTTATCCACGCCAAATACCTGTAGTGTATGATGCGGGTGACTATTCGACCCGGGGAGGTATTATTAGGAGGATACCTTACCAATTGGATGGAACAGTTGATTCTCAGGATGTATACAATACAGGTGTGCCGGCTCTGGATGAAGAGGCAACCGGTGATGTAAAAGGTGATTATCAAGGTACACGTCTGTGGTGGGATGTAGATATACCTAACTTCTGATTTAGTACAGAGAGTGTCTCAAAAAATCGTCTGTCATTGCGGACTTGATCCGCAATCTGTTGCTCTATAGCTTACAGAGGAGATCCCGGGTCAGACCCGGGATGACAACTATACTTTTGGGACACCTTCATCAAATAAACCCAAATTGTTTTGTTTAATTAAATTTAGTAATTATGAAAAAGAAGAACTATCTTTTGTCATTATTAATGGTGCTTATCGTATTGCCGGTTAATGCGCAGACCAAGTACTTTAACTGGAATGGCCAGGATCCGGATATTCTGTTGGAAATGTTTAAGAACGGGATACCGTCGGATGTATCTACTTTGCAAGACCTGGAATTCAAAAGATCACATACACGTTTTAAATCCATTTTAGTTGATCAGGAAGGACAGTTGGACAATTCTATTAATCCGAAACGGTCTATCTTTTTCAATTGCCCGATAGGGAAAAGTAGTGATTATTCCGGCATGCCTTCCGGTGTATTCGATCAGGATATATTCAGCATGTGGCAATATATAAAGGTACATGGGAATTGGAGCAACCAATGGTTTACAGCTCCGGCAGCTTATGTTGATGCAGCTCACAAGCATGGTGTTTCTGTTTTAAGCTCTTGGTTTTTCCCTTGGGACCATCAGTTTAAACCGGGACAAGCTAAAGAACAGGATTCCTACTCTTACCGTGTGGAACAAATGTTGAAGAAAGATGTTGATGGTAATTTTATATATGCTGAACCCCTTATCAATATACTAATGTATTTTGGTTTGGATGGAATTAATTATAATTATGAAGCTAATACAAATGAGGCAACAGCTGATTTAAAAGCTTTCCATGCCCGGTTGTATGAGATAGCGAAGGAAAAAGGATTTGATTCTTTCCATATCGGTTGGTATGATATGGTAAGGAATACGGGTAAATTAGGAAGAACTGCCTCCTTAACTTTGAGTAATGATGAATGGTTTTATAATTTTGATAGAGAGTCATTTGTTTCAGATATGTTTATGCTTGACTATGGCTGGGGAAAAGCGAAATTGCAGGAAACAGTTGAGACTGCTGAACTTTTAGGTGCACCCAACGGAGCTTTTGATGTATATGCCGGTTGCTGGATGGTAAATCTTACTCAGGCATGGTACTCAATTGATGAAGTAAAAGATGTAAGTATTTGTTTGTGGGGTGAACATGGAATGAATCGTATGTTCAATCATCGTCAGGGACTTGATTATAAAGGAATCCAAAAGAACTACCAGGATAAGTTAGAATGGGTATTTACCGGAGGTAGCCAGAATCCGCACCCCAGTGCAAGGCTTCCGATTACTACAACCATCAATCCTCTGTCAGATGATACACAGTTGAAGACTTTCCACGGAATGTCACGCTTTGTTACAGAACGTTCAAGTATCCAGGGAGAACTTCCGTTTGCTACTAATTTCATTTTAGGTAACGGAGAGTTTTACTATTCGCAAGGTGAAAAGACATTAGGCTCATGGTACAATCTTTCGGCTCAGGATTTATGTCCTACTTATCGTTGGTTGATTACAGATAAAGATGGTAATCCTGTGGAAAATATCAATGCCAGGTTTACACATGATGATGCATGGATAGGAGGTAATAGTTTACAGTTATCAGGAAGTGTGAAAACTACAGCTACAGATATTCAATTATATAGATCAGAGTTGAAAGCAGGTGCGAATGCCAGAGCGCGTGTTGTATTTAAAGTACCTGGTACAAGAGTAGGTGATACCAGCAATTTGAAATTAATCTTTAAAAAGAATAGCGATACGGAATGGTCTGAGTTTGATATGGGTACCATAACTAAAGAAGGCTGGAATGAAGTAGAATTACCATTAAGATTTTCTCCGAACGATGTGATAAAAGGTATAGGTGTACGCATCCAGGGTACGGAAGCTAAAGATAATTATAATGTATTGCTGGGTGAATTGAAACTATATAACAGTATACGTACTGCTGTAGAAACCCCGAAAAATTTATCAGTGGAGTATCTGGATGAGACAGATAGACGCATGAATATTAAGATGGTATGGACGATGTCGGAAGAAGACAAAAGAAGACTTGTTTATAATGACGAAGTAAATGTGGCTTATTTTGAAATATTAGTCAAAGAAGATGGTGTAGAAAAAGAAGTTGCAAGAACTGCCGCATGGGCACACTACATACCTTCTGTTATGTTTACCTCAAATCAACCGGAATTACAGGTAGGTGTACGTGCTGTTTCTACTGACTTGGTGACAAAATCAGACATTGTATGGAAAACAATAACTAAAGATCCGAATGCTCCGATTGAACCGGAACCGGATCTTTATTGTATCGCAGGTAATGATATGACTTTGGATGATGCACAGAAAACAAACGATTTGCGTTTCTTTGGATGGGCTAGGACAGAGGGAGCTATAACTAACTTGGATGTCAAAGATTTAACACCAGCCCCTGACGGATATAATCCATTCCTGGCAGAAAATATGGCTATTACTGTAGAACCCGGCTCTACTTTTACTTTCAAAGCAGAAGGTGGTATACCTGGTAACCTTAAATGGTGTCGTTATTTTATGTATGCAGACTGGAATGGAAACAGGACTTTTGATGTAGATACAGAGATATTGGCAAGTGGCGGTAAACTAAATGCAGGTGATGATTCTGTAGAAAGTATTGACTTGACGATTACAGTTCCTGCAAATGCAAAACCAGGTGATACCCGCCTTAGAGTTCGCTATTGTGATGCATGGCGCTCACATCCCGGCCCTTGTGGTGATGTAGATTTTGGGTATACTGCTGACTTCCTGATTCGTATCTTAGGTGATCCCGATAATGTTTCAACAGTTGAAACCGATGCTCCTGCATTCTACCCGAACCCGGTTGTAGATAATGTGATCTTTAAGAACACAGCTAAAGTATCTGTCTACTCTGTTTCAGGAGTATTGATGGGAACATATACTGAATCTACAGTGAATCTTTCTCATTTGGAAAGAGGTACTTATATTGTGAAAATGGAAAATGAAGGAGTGACAAAAACTTCTAAGCTTTATAAAAAATAATTTTAGATTGTAATAGTATAAAAGAGGCTGCCCGGGAAGTATACTTTCCAGGTGGCACTCTTTATTCTTATAAATAGCCTGCCTTAATAGAATACTTCTTACAATAAATTCGGAGGTCTTTCAAAATGAATTCATATGTTTTATAAATATCTTTTCTGTTTCTTAACTGGTATAGCTCTTCTACTCTTTGGGTGCAATAATGATAAAAAGCAAAATAACTATCCAATCATCCCTTATCCTGAGGAATTAATTGCCAAGCCCGGACAATTTCGTTTTACGAACGAAACGAAAATTATACTTTCTTCCCATTCGGAGGATGGAGTCAGGTTAGTAGCTAAACAATTTGAAGAAGAATTTCAGAAAGCTTCGGGCATTCTGCTGGAAACAACAATTGTGGATAATGATCCGCAGTCTGTTGATAATGCAGTGTGTTTTGTCAACAATGAGAAGATAGTAGGTAATGAAAGCTATTCTTTAGAAATAAACAAAAATAATGTGCTTATAAGTGCTTCTAGTCCTGTTGGTTTTTTCTATGCACTACAAACACTTAAGCAATTACTTCCGGTAGCTATTTACGGGAGAGAGGTTGCTCAGAATACGTTATGGGTGTTGCCCTGTGCGAAGATAAATGATAGTCCTTGTGTTAGTTCCAGAGGGTTAGTATTAAATGCTGAAAAAGACTCCATCAGTATAAAAGAGATGAAAGGAATAATTAATATAATGGCTGTTCATAAGTTGAATATACTCTACTGGTATATGAATAATTATTCAGAGAATCCGGAAGTAGAACCCGGAAATAATGATACGGTAAGGAGCGGATATAATTATATTCAGGAGTACATACAGGAAATAACAGAGTATGCATCCGAACAATTTATCAGAATAACTATCACTGATAATCTTTCCAAAGATACTGATTTGGTATTTAGGTTACTGGACTACCAAAAACAGATTTATTCAATTTGTACGCGAAATAATATAGAATCAATATCCAAAAATAATGATAAGTATATGGAGTATTTATTGCTGATGCGTTTAGCGGCCATGGGAGAATCTCAATGGACTTTCCCTGAAAATGAAAACTGGGAACGTTTTTTTATCAATTTGAAATATATGCGGAATATATATAATTCTACAGAATATGAATATGATAAATACGTTTTTGATATAATTCAGTTTTGTCAGGAAGATATATAAAGGAAGTGCATCTGAACTTTTTTATCCATCAATTCTTAGTTGCGGAAAATGCTTTGCACTATATAATAAATTGACTATACTTATCTGGATTAGGTTGTAAATAAGAGAGAACTTTATGTTGCATATATTACTATTAAATATACTAGGATAATTTGCTTATTTTTTATTTTCTGAAAGAAAAAGTATCCGTTATATAAGTGAAAATCGTATATTTACGATGCAAACACAAATGTAGTAACCACTTTTATTTACAAAATATTCAGAATGATGGGCTGCCTTAAAAAAGAGTTTATCTTTTTGTATAGCATAGTGAGAAGTAATATTGGCACAAATGGAGAATGAACGTCAAACCATAATAGAGTTACGTTCTGGAAATACCCGCATGTTTGATGAAGTATACAGATATTATTTTAAAGGTCTGTGCTCTTTTGCTTCACAATATGTTAGTCGGGAAGATGCAGAAGAAATAGTGCAGGAAACAATGATGTGGTTATGGGAGTCCCGTATTACACTTATCCCAGAAATGTCTCTGAAATCGTTGTTGTTTATGATTGTAAGAAACAAATCATTGAACAGGATTACACATATTCAGACTAAAAATCGTATACACCAATTGATAATTGATAAGTTTAAAAGTCAATTTGATGACCCCGACTTTTATCTTTATAATGAACTCACAGAGTTATTTTACAATGCCATAATAAAATTACCAGAAGATTTTAGAGTTGCTTTTGAGATGAACCGGTTTGAGAATCTCACTCATAAAGAAATAGCAGAGAAATTAAATGTTTCCCCACAAACTATTAATTATAGGATCGGGCAGGCATTGAAAATATTACGCATTGAATTGAAAGATTATCTCCCTCTTTTACTTTTTATTCTGGGCGCAGAGAACTAAAGAGAGTAATTAGAAGTATCTTTTGCTTTTATCCGTGTATTCTTAAAGATATGCCGTCACTTTTGAGAAATAATCTTATTTAAATATTAGTTTGATCGTTTTTTATAATATCTCTCTCCCTTTTATAGAAGAAAAAATATACTTTTGTAGTAAATTTGTGTAATTTCAGTTAACATGTTAACCCAAACATAATATCATTCTATGAAACATACAAAAGTATACTGTGCGATTTTCTTTTTAGTTGTAACATTCCTTATCTCTTGTAATAAATCCAATGTTCCTGCTCCCGAGCCTTATGGGCCGTTGCCTACTTCCCATCAGTTAAATTGGCAGAAGATGGAATATTACATGTTTATTCACTTCGGACCAAACACGTTTACGAATGTAGAGTGGGGAGATGGCAAAGAAGATCCGAGAGTATTCAACCCTACCAATCTGGACTGTCGCCAGTGGGCTGTAACTGCTAAAAATGCAGGAATGAAAGGAATTATTATAACTGCAAAACATCACGACGGATTTTGCTTATGGCCCAGCCAATACAGTACCCATACCGTACGGGAAAGTCCTTGGAAAGATGGTAAAGGAGACGTTTTAAGAGAACTGTCAGATGCATGTAAGGAATACGGTTTAAAATTTGGCGTGTATCTTTCTCCATGGGACCAGAACCATCCTACTTATGGTACGCCTGAGTATAATCAGGTATTTGCCAATACTTTAAATGAAGTATTAACTAATTATGGAGAGATATTTGAACAGTGGTTTGACGGAGCAACCGGACATGGAAGCAAGAAGCAAGTTTATGACTGGGATCTTTTTCATAAAGTAGTATATGCCAATCAGCCGCAAGCAATTATATTCAGTGATATTGGTCCTGGATGCAGATGGATGGGAAATGAAAAAGGAATTGCCAGCGAAACTAACTGGTCGCGCCTTAATACGGAAGGATTCACCCCCGGTCATGGAGCTCCTCCTACAGATACTTTAAGCATGGGTAACATCTATGGAGAATCATGGGTGCCCGCGGAAACAGATGTATCCATTCGTCCGGGATGGTTTTATAGTCCATCTACCGATGATAAAGTAAAAACGTTGGAACATCTTATCGATATTTATCATACTTCGGTTGGTCGTAATTCGAATTTATTATTAAACATTCCTCCCGGTAGGGATGGACGCATTCATCCGAATGATTCAACTCGTCTGATGGAATTCAGGAGGGCTATTGATGAAATCTTTAAAGTTGATTTGATAGAAGGAGCAAGCATAACATCATCTAAGGTAAGAGGTAATTCTTCTAAATATCAGGCTGCGAATTTACAAAATAACGATTATGATAGTTATTGGGCTACTAATGATAATATAACTTCTGCCATCTTGGAAATAGACTTGAAAGAATCCAAAACATTTAATACGTTACTTTTACAGGAATATATTCCTTTAGGGCAGCGTATTGCAAAATTTAATGTTGAAGTCTTAAACGGGAATGAGTGGAGAGAAATAGTAAATGGCACAACGGTAGGATATAAACGTATCTTGAGATTCTCATCAGTTACAGCGCAAAAACTTAGGATTAATATTCAGCACTCTCTTGCATCTCCTGTTATGAATAAATTAGGACTTTTCATGGCAATGGAAAAACCTAAACCGCCAACGATTACAAGAAATAGGGTAGGACTTGTAACGGTAACTCCTACGGAAAATAATCAAACGGTTTATTATACTATCGATGGTAAACAACCGACAACATCTTCTATTCACTATAAAGAACCGTTTACTCTTGTTGATGGTGGAACTGTAAAAGCTATAGCCTTAGCAGCCGATCAGACTTTGCAGAGTAATATTACTGCTGTAATCTTCGATATTGCACCAGCTAAATGGAACATTTTGTCACCTCAAACGGGACGTGAAACAGACTTGATAGATGGAAATACAGGGACATATCTATCGGTAAAAAACAATATCCCAGTTATTGTCGATCTTGGTGAAGTCCATGGCATAAAAGGATTTACCTATATCCCGGTTCCTGATGAGAAAGCAAATAATATCTCCGGTTATAATTTCTATGTAAGTAACGATGGAAAGAACTGGAACAAAGTTATTTCAAATGCATCGTTTGATAATATCAAGAATAGTCCGGTGAAGCAGGAGGTTTTATTAAATAAAAAAGTTAACGGGAAGTTTATAAAACTAGAATCCCTTCAAAATGTAAATTCAGCTAATGAATATACGATTGGAGAGATAGGTTTGATTACCAAATAATATAAGTAAGTAGTATAGTAGTCAAAGTAGTTATCAGTTTAATATTGCAACTTAGTAGTTAAGTAAAAGATAGGTTTACTACTTAACTACTAATGAGTGAAGCGAATGATAACTACTTTGACTACTATAACTACTTACTCTTTATTAAAAATCAAAAATGCTGTCACTCTTATTTTCTGCACCTTTTTTGGCTCTATATATAAAACGGTCAATACCTACAAGATGTGAAGTCGGGAAATAAATCAATACCATTAAGGCTACAGCTTCTATGATGTTTTTATCAATCCAAAGATAGGAACCTTCTGTCGGCATGAGATAGTCTGCTCCTGCAAAAGGAGGATGAGAGAAATAATACATTATCAGGAAAAATAAACCTCCTATAGAAACAAATTTTGAGAATAACCCACCGATTAAACATATACCTATTGTTATTAATCCTATTATATTAAAATATTCGGTTATTGACAGAAGTATGGGATTAGTTGCAAGCTTATAAAATAAATCGGCAAATATGCCTTTTGAATCCATCAGATAATGGTAGGCAGACCATTCGTGAGTTAAAGCTTTTACAAGTCCTTCATACAAAAAATGCCACCCTATCATAACCCGCAATAAGACGAGCCATAAGGTTTGGCCGAATGTATAAGATGGCATTTGTTTCATAAAATGGAGGTTTAGAAATTATTGACTCGGTTGCGTCCTATCATACTTTAGAGAATAATTTAGATATTGGTATATTCTTTTATAGCGTTGAACATGAAACTCTCTGTCATTCCGGATTCAATTTGAAACCTCCCGGGAGAATTACTTTAGGGGGAGGAGATCCCGGATCGAGTCCGGGATGACAGGTGAATTTTTATTATCCTTTAGTTCTGATATTAATACCCCGGATTCTGCTTCAGAGTATTATCGCCGGAGATAGCACTTGTCGGAACAGGGAATAATAAAAGGTTTTTATTATTTGTTGGTTGATGATCCCACCATTTTTCAGATAAGAACTTATCCCAGCGGATTAAATCGGTACGGCGGCGACCTTCACCCAGAAACTCGATCAACCATTCGTCCAACATCCTGTAGCCTTCATCATCCAGGTTAGCTATAGTTACCGGATCCGGGTCGATTCCGTCTTCAAAATTACGGGTTCTTACTTCGTTGATATACTTAGCTGCTTCTGCTTTTTCTCCTCTTCTCAGCAAACATTCTGCATACATATAATAAACTTCGGTAAGACGGAAATGAGGATGGTCACTATTCCATCTTAATGATTTATCAGCCAAGTTTGGCTGAGGCACTTTCACAAGGCGAATACCTGTGCTTTCTTCTCCGTCAGCCATGGTAGAAGGCAAATCGCCACCTACACGATAATCAATATTATTCTCTTTATACTTAGCCACACGGTCAACAAGCGTTAACTTTTCTCCTTTATACTCTTGCGATCCCATACTCCATTCACCGGTTTTCAGATTCATCTGATCTCCTACGAGAAACATACCTTCATATTCTTTATTACCTAAGTATGCATAAGGTTTCTTACGCAAATCCTGATCATTGAATTTTTCATAAGGTCTTCCCATACGGAAATCAGCATCAGTATAAAGTTCATTGGTTGGCTTACGTGAAGGCTGCAGATGGTAACCATTGTTTGCGCCGCCTTCCAGGTTAAAATATTTATAAGATTCATAGTGATAGAAATCGGCCCAGAACCACTCATATTGCAGTTTAGCATTTTGAGAGGGGAATCCCCATATAACTTCCGGTGAGCGGTCGTTGTCGAAGCCGTGAGGTCCATTCCATGTTTCATCCAATGAATATACTCCGTATTCTTTGTTGATAATATCTAAGCATATCTCTTCACATTTATCAAACATATCTTTTCCAATGTAAGATTTCGCATTGAAATAGAGTTGGGCGAGCATCATGGCACCGGCAGCCTGTGTGAGTTCTCCATCAACTGTCAGGGAAGAATCCGTTTTCTTCTTCAATAATGGAATAGTTTCCTTCAATATTTTCTCAACATGGTCAAATGTTTCCTGGGAGGTAGCACGGGGCACATTCGACTCCTGGAGTGATTTAAAGATAGGCATACCGCCAAAGAAATCAAGGCAGCGCATATAAAGATAAGCAATAATCGTATTTAACTGTGCCTGGTGGTTTGCACGATCTTCGGCAGTAAAACCAATTTTTTCATAATCAGCATATTCTGTCAAGTCGTTCATCGCTTCCATAGCCAATGCTATTCCCATGGTGCCTACCCGCCATGTGTCCCATATCATTCCGTCTTCTGGAGTCCATTGATGACGGTGGAATCTTTGAAATGCAGCCCCGTTATACCAGTGCTGCCCTTTAGTAGTTACGCAGAATGCATCTCCTGTAAGTTCCTGCAAACGCCAGCGGTCATTCTCTACAAAATAACGGGTATGCGTATAAGGTTTATTTAATACGGAAAGTACACTACGTTTATCTTTATAAAAAGTTTCCGGTATTACTTCTGTGTAATATTTCTCGTCCAAGTTACAGCTTACAGTCGTTAAAACTATAGCTAATAAAGCCAGTTTGAGGCTATTGTTGATGTTTAATATATATTTTTTCATGATGTATAAGTTTTTAGAAAGTTATCTGTGCACCCAGAGTCCAGCGAATAGTTTGCGGATAGATACTCTTTTTCCAGCCTCTGTCATCATCTCCACCTTGTCTTCTGTACCATTCAAATCCCGGCTCAAGCCCATTTATATCAACTTCCGGATTCAGACCTTTATATTTTGTGATATAAGCTACGTCACGTATAGTAAGATAAAAACGTATATTATCGAGGAATTTTTTGTTTACCTTCCAGTTGTATCCCAGATTGATTGCTTCAATTTTCAGGAAGGTACCATCTTGCAGGAAGTAATCACTAAGCTGTTTTTCTCCTTTGATATGCTTGTTTTTTTCATAATAAGCAGATAATACATTTTGTCCTTTTACGTTAGGTATTCCCAGGTACATTTCTTGTGTATTGAATATATCAAAGTCTATCCAGCTACGGAGTAGGATAGATAAATCCCAGTTTTTATAGAAGAAATTATGATCCCACGAGGCGATAACTTTAGGCATTGAATTTCCTACAAATGCTTTATCGTCATTTGTTTTTTGTTCAGCATTTATTACATTATTGTTTTTGTCATACAGCAACCAGTTACCATCATCATCAAATCCGGCAAATCTCCAGATGTAATACTGGCCAATCTCTTTTCCGACCTGTAGGCGGATGGCTGTTCCCGGGCTACCCGGTGCAGGCATATCTTGTCTGTCTTCGAATGTATTGCTTCCCCAAAGAGAGGTAATCTTTGTTTTATTTTGAGATAAACGGATGGTAGAACTATATGTGAATTCTTTGTTTCTTACGATATCTCCGCCTATTTCAAACTCCCAGCCTGTATTTTGAAGGTTTCCGGCATTCATTGTCGTTTTATCGTGTACGGAAGGGGGAACAGGTACGGAAATATCATATATCATACCATTTACTTTACGTTTGTAGATATCCAGTTTACCATAAAGACGGTTGTTGAAGAAAGAATAATCCAATCCGAAGTTTAACTCTGTCTTTTCTTCCCATTTAAGATCGGGATTTACGTTGTGCTTAGAACCGTAAGTTTTTCCCCACTCGCCGTCTATCAGCCACCACGCATCCGCTGCATATATCTTTCTGGATTTGCCGGGTGTGAAACCGTTGTTACCTGTTACTCCGTAACCAACTCTCAGTTTAAGGTCACTGATCCAGTCTACATCTGCCAGGAAAGCTTCTTCTGATATACGATATCCTCCTGATAATGCCCAGAAAGTACCCCAACGTTTGTCCGGCTGGAATTTGGAAGAACCCTCATAACGTATACTTGCCGTAGCCATATACCTGTCTTTATAAGAGTAATTAGCACGACCGAAATAAGCCATAAGGCGTTCTCGCGGATTACGTTCTGATTTTACTTCTGCGCGTCCGTCGCTGAGCCATGTTCCGCTACCTATATCCCATGATCCTACAGCGTCTACCGGGAAGTCGTAGTTGATGATGTGATACATCTTACGGTCGCGTTCCCAAAAACTATAACCGGCAGTGAGGTTAATGTTATGATCTCCAAATGCTTTTATATAATTGGCATATGTTTCAAAGGTATTGAAGTTGGTCCTGTCATAATAGAGTTTTGACTGTCCGTTACGACTATTGTCAAGAGATTCTTTGTGATAAGCAGAAATGAATCTGTCTTCATTATAGTCACGCATTTCGTAACCTACTGTTGCCTGCGCAGTCAGTCCGGGTAGAAGATTTAGTTTGAATGTAGCATCCGACTTTACCCATCTGTCAATGCCAGTTAGTTTTTTCAGGTTGATATCAGCTACCGGATTCCACTCTTCCCAGCCTCCCGTAAGTACGTTATATCCTGTTTGGCTATCAGCATCATATACCGGAATAGTCGGATTCATTTTTATTGCCATATACATGTGGTCTCCATTGGCACGCTGGTCTCTGTTAGACTCACGGTATTCAGTATGAGTTTTAATCTCGAGGAAATTATTGAATAGGTTGAAACTACCGTTTACGCGTCCTGACCAGTCACGACGACGGTCACCAATTATCTTTCCCCGCTGATCTGCTAAAGTAAAAGTAGAGTATACTCGTGCGTTTTCACCACCCCCCTGCAGGTTGATTACCTGGCGGTGAGATAATGGAGTTCCGGAGATGGCATCCGCCCAATCTGTATTGGCGCCATAGTTTGTTCCCATGTCTTCCTGGAGAAATCTTTCGGCAGACATAACCTCTGGTTTTCTTCTCCATGATTCAAGTGTGTATTCACTGGTATAAGTAATTTTCATCGGACCGGCTTTTGCTTGTTTAGTGGTGATCAATATTACACCTCCTGCTGCACGTGTTCCATAAATAGCTCCTGCTGATGCATCTTTTAATACGTCGATGGATTGTATATCTTCCTGATTGACAGAACGGATATCACCACCCGGTATACCGTCGATTACAACCAAAGGCCCTTTACTGGAGTTAATGGAGGCAACCCCACGTAGCTGTATATCGCCTGCGCTATTGGGGCTACCCAGTCCACTGATTGTTAATCCTGATACTTTTCCTTGTAATGCGGTTGCAATTGTAGCACCTCCGACGCCTGCCACGAGATCGTCGGCACTGACTGATGAAATAGAACTGGTTACGGCACGTTTCTCCATCGTTCCATATCCTACTACCACGACTTCGGACAGCATTTTCGAATCCTCTTCGAGCTTGATCTGTCCCAGGTTTGTTTGCGAACCTACTGTTATTTCTTTTGTGCTGAATCCGACGTAGGATACGACAATCGTTTCGCCAGGGGTAGCTTCAAGTATGAAATTCCCGTCGAAATCAGTGATTACGCCTCGCGTAGTGCCTTTAACAACGATAGATACTCCGATCAATGGTTCGTTTGTATGGTCTACGACTGTTCCATTAACCGATTTGCCTGATTGTGCAAAGATACTTGATGAATAGAAAATTAATAACCCGATCATTAATAGATGGAAGGTTTTACCGGAAAGTTTTTTTCCTGCACTTTGAATTTTCTTTTGCATAGTAGAAAATCAATTTTAAGTGTTAACAATAAAGGTATTTTCTCAAACCCGGAGTTCAATACTTTTTATCTTTTTTATAAGCTAAAGATATTTGATGTAAAGCTCCGGTTGAGCATATGACAAAAGTAGTGTACACTTAGACTGATTTGTGCTTAGAGTAGGCCTTTTGGTAGGTGTTTGGTAATGTTTTTTGTTGTTAAATAATTGTTTTACAATAGTTTGTCTGATTTTTGTATTGTGGTTTTGGTAGGTGGAAATTAAGTCAGGTTAAGCCTATTTTCTTTACTTCTTCTTCAAAATTCTCGTTATCGACAATGGTTTTTGACCTTACTTTACTTTTGTAATTATATATTGTCTGAAGAGAGTAGCGAAGAAAAACAGCTATCTGATTTCCATCTGTAATACCCAGCCGGATGAGAGCAAAAATACGGAGTTCTTTGTTCAGCTCATTCTTTTTTAGTTTGTATCTTTCTTCTTCGCGCAGAAGGGCATTAAACTGTTCTACGAAATCCGGATAGAGTTTTAAAAAAACCTCGTCGAATGCTTTATGCAAATCCTGGATATCCTTTTCGAGATTACGGCTTGAAGATGTTAACTTATAAAGATCATCAATCTGTCCGACTTTGATTTTCCGATTAATATTTTTCCTGTATTCATCGAGCTTATCTATATATAAAGAACACTGATTCATAAAGTAGCCTATATATTCTTCTTTTATCAGATTGGCTTCATCCAGTCTGTGGTTTAGGTTGACAAGGTCTTCGTTCATTGTCCTAAGGTGTTTTCGGGCTTTAGACACCATCAGCATTTGCCTGTATATAAAATAAATAGTAATACCAAATGCGACCACAAACAAGCTTATGAGGATGGCATATATTTTAAGGTTACGGCTTTGTTGCTCTATTTTAAGCAGATATGCTTTTTCAATGATAGGCTGCACTCTTGCTATGAGCGTATTCCTAAAGCGTGAATTGTAGAAATTAGCGTCTTCTAATGCTATTTTCACGTACTTATAAGCACGTTTATTATCTCCTTTTTTATTAATGCGTATGGCAAAGCTTAGTAAAGCTTCATTTTCTTTGACTGCTGCTTTTACATCGGCGATAGCTGCCTGCATAAGGAATTTGTATTCTTCTTTCTCATTGCCTAAAAAGTGATTTATGATCGCCATATCCATAGAGGCCATTGCATACGAGTGAGAAGAAGGTTGTTGCTGTTCATAAATGAAGTTTAATATCTTCCATGCTTCTTCATATTCCCCTCGATATTGCAGCCTGTATGCTTTTTCTTTCTGGTAAGCAATTGACTCTTCCGGGAGTAATGCCATAAGTGATTCCCGGTAATCATCCATTACTACTTCATATCTTTCTGTAAACTCTTTCTCGTTAGTATACTTGATGAGGTTATGGTAATATCTTAAGATGCAGAAATGATATTCTTTTTGCAAGTCTGAAGGGAGTTCTTCCGGCTTTATAGAATTTAAAATTTCAAACGATTGGGTAAACAAGCCTGACAGCGAAAAAACAAAAGATCTTTGTAGGTTTGTTTCATGTAGCATGATTTTATTGCTGAGTTCATAAGCTATTTGAATGTTTCTATTAATGTATCTCATAGCTGAATCACAAGAGTATGACTGATATTCCCGGATGATTTCTTTATTGATGGAATACTCCTGCTGCAAGGTGTGTTGCTGGTTAAGATAAAGCTTTGTTTTATAGATCTTATTTTCTTTTTCTTCTACATATTTGCTGCTCTCAGATAGGGTTTTATCGAGCAGGTTAAGTAATGAGTCTTTTTCATTTTTTGCATTCAAAAGGATTCCTATCTGTAAAAAACAGAGTATAAGGTATGTTTTCATGGCATAGAATTAGTTTACTGTGCAAAAATAATATAATTTCACAGTTAGCCTGCATTATAATAAAAATTTATATAGGGAACACCTAATTAAATTTATAATCCTTATTTAAACTTGTTCATAGTAGATTTCTTATTGGAAATGTGCTATTTGCCATTCCGGTTTATGGAGAAGAATTCTCTTTCGGGGTAAAAAAGAGCATTAGTTAATATAAATCCGGAATGACAAAAGCGAGCTAGTAAAATAGCGGTTATTTCCCAATCAACCGGTATACAAAATTACTTTAAGTGGAATAGATTTTATAATAATTTATTGTTTTTATGGTGTGCAGTAATTATTACGTAAATTTTTGTGTATAAGTGATTTGTATAGATAATGATTATATATTTGGTGTGCAGTGTTGTTTATGCATTATTTTATGCATTTATAAAATTGACTATTATCTATAATAAAACGATTTATGTTTGTTTATTTCAATGATAAATATAGAGACAGTATATTGAAAAAATTAAAAGGGGCAAGATTGCTTTTGTAATACACCCTATACATCAATAACTTTTTTATTTAGAGAGAAAGACCAATTAACCGTACTTCAGCTCTTACAGGCGGAAGTAATGTGCCTCTAAAATTTCGACTTCCAGTATTATTTTGTTTTGGTTTACTATTTTCATTTACTCAGGAGTGAGATTCTCAAAGGCATATGTTATCTATTAAGGTTATTTATCCCCAACAATAGTGAGATTATTTTTATATTAAATATAGCTATAACAATATAAAATTCTCTTGTTGTTATAGATTATTTGAATATGTGGTTAATAATCATGCTTTTATTCTATTTTAAGCTTGTTTGGTCGCCTGTTTTGTTAGATTAATTGTTTTTAATGAAGAAATTAATTTATATTTTATACTATTCTATTAATAATCAGAATTTTTAATATTTAATTAAATGATAATCTATTTTATTTTTAAAATAATTTGAGATTTATTTGTTGTTTTATGAAATCTATTCTATATTTGCAGAGTGGTTTGAATATTTGTCTATGTTGTTTTGTGGTTTTAATTCTCATATTCAACATGTTAGTATCAAGTCTATTTGATTTTTAGATTTTATCTAAAAAGAAGGTGTTTTTAATAGCTATTATATAACCTTTTATTCTTATTATTCAATTATTAATTAAAAGTATTTTAAAAATTATGATTAGAAAAGTGAAAGCAGGAACCGCTATCGGTTACACACAACCGAATTTTTTAACTGAAGATCCAAACAGCTATACATTGATGCTTAAAGGAAATACAAGTCGTTCATTAGATGATATTATTGCTATTTTTCTGCGGCAATCTAACCTTAATCTGACGCATGAACAGGCCCGGGAGAGTTTTATTAATGTATTGGCAACAGCGCATGATGAAGTTCTACGTGGAAATACGGTTTCGCTTGAGTATCTGAGTATTCGTACGGCAGTATCGGGAGTTTTTAATGATCCTACGGAGACGTATGATCCGAAAAAACATAACTTAAAGGTGGTTTATACCGCAGGTGAAGAGGTTCGTAGTGCCATAAAGCGTACGGCAGTGCGCAATATGGGACGTGCAGTAAACAACGAGATCGGTAATATTACTAATCGTGTTACGGGTAACATAAATATGGATGTGACACCCGGTGGACCTCTTGAGATTGTTGGTAGTAATATAAAAGTCGGTTCGGGAGAACTGGATTCAGGCAAGATCTTTTTTCTGAATGAAGAAAGTAATACAATTGCAGCCAATGTGCCCGAAAAAGATCTGTTACTGAATATTCCTTCCAAACTGCTTTTTATTGCTCCTGCAAATTTAGTGCCTGGAAAGCAGTATCGTATTAAGATCTCTACTTACAAGGCTAGAGGAAATCAGAAAACATTGAGAAATCAACGTTTGTTGGAAAGCGACGTAGTTTTGACTTGTATCTGACATCCTTTCTTTTTGAATTAGCTTATTTTTTTATTATTATTGGAGGTATCCCTAAAGTGGATACCTTCTTCGGATAAAGCTATTTTAGCAATTGTTGTATTATTTTTTGCAACGATGAGATAACGATATTTACCAAAACTGTAGCATTACTTGTTTCTGTTGTGGTTGGGATATAATTAACAGTAAAAGTATATCCATTACCCAATAGAGCTTCCAAAATTCCTATCAACGAAAGAGAAGGACGTTCTAT
>PPYE01256222.1_pt1 | contig 90710 bp, 78 predicted proteins | sample 1559881 | NCBI WGS metagenome assembly PPYE01 (sample SAMN08240022, study PRJNA423297) | Human gut metagenome, whole genome shotgun sequencing project.
GAACACGGAAGTTAAGCTCACCAGTGCCGACAATACTTGTCTGGAGACGGACCGGGAAGATAGGTCAATGCCAACACAAAAGACCGCAGTCATTTGACTGCGGTCTTTTGCTATTTCGTCGTGTTTTTTATCTCGACAGCTCCGGGACTTTGCAGTACAATTGCTGCAGTGATAATCCGTTTTGTCTGCGTGATGGGAGGGGTGCGGTGTGCCGGAAGTGTTTTATCAGCAGCTCAGGCGGCAAAGGCGGCGTGCGGCTTTTTCTGTCACTGCGTTTGTGCTGACACTTTGCCTGCTGCCGCTGGCGCTGATCGCATTTCGGCGGTATCCCTTGCCTGCTGCGGCACTATTGGTTGCTTGTGGAGCTCTCGTTTCAGCTTGGTATCTGCGCAGCCGAAGACCGCCGGACGTACCGGAGCTCTACGCGGTCCCAGTTCAGACGGATGCTCCTGCGGAGCGCCTTGCGGCATGCGGTGCCGAGCAGGTCGGTGCGGATGCGCAGGTGCTGTTTGCGACGGATGGGCGGCTGCACGCGCGTGTACTGGTGCTGGAGTGTGATGACTTTGATGCACAGCGGATGAAGGCCATCAGACACCGTGCCAATCAGAAATGGAATCAGCAATATCATTTGAGTCAGCAAATCTCCATCTCCGATTCTTATACGCAGTTTCGTTTGAATCTTGTGCTCGCCGCGCGCGACAGTGGGGAGCTGCGCAGCTGGGTAAGTACACAGCCGGAGCGTTTGCTGCAGCGGGCGGTACCGATCGTGCAGGCGGCCGTTGCGCGCGAGCAGGGTGTGCCGCTGTTCCCGGCGCTGCACCAATGGGTCACGCCGGCCGAAGCGCATGTGTATGAGACGGCGGCGAAGCTGCTGACAGAGCTGTTTTTGGAGAATTGAGCAATGCTCAGGAGGAGAGCGTTTGCTGAAATTCATTTTCGATACGCTCTGGACTTGCGGCGCGCGGCCCCCGTTTGCAAGTATCGTCTGCTGCGGGCTTATCGGCTGCCGGATGCGGCGTGCGACCTCGGTGAAGCGCGGGGCAAGGGGGGCCATTATGGGCGGCGTATCATTTGCCTTTCTGTAATTTTGTTTGGGGACCATCGCCCTGACTGAAAAAACGGCAGAGGTGGTTCCGGCAGCTCGCTCACGGTCTGATGATTTATAAAAACATATCCGCCGGACGGCCATGAGGGCCGTCCGGCGGATATTGCTATGGTATGAAAATTTCGCGTTGGATAGGGGTCATGCGCCTGGTCAGCCGCACAGCAGGTTTGCAGCCGGAATACCGACCACGACGCACAGCACGACCTGAACAAGCATGAATACCAGCCCCCACTTGCATACCTGCCGGTTGTCTGTCCATCCGGAAGAGTATGCGACCGCTGCAGTCGGTGTGGCTGGCGGGGTTGCCCACCCGTTCATCGCCGAAGAGGTAATGAGGATCGCAATCATCATCGGGCTCAGCTGCCCGCTGTACAGATTCATACACAGCGGCAGCGCTACGGCAAATACCACCGAGAGGGCAACGGAGTTGGAACAGAAGTTCGTCAGCAGATCCACGGCAAACACCATGATGATCGCAAATACCAACGGCGGCATATGGGAGAATGCCGGCGCCATGACATTGGACAACCATTCCGAAAGTCCGATATCCGCATTGCCCATGAACGAGCCCAACCCCATGATCGTGGCGATGAACAGGTAGGTCGGCCAGTTTACGGCTTTGACGGCATCGCCCCAGTCGAGGATCTTCTCGCCGTCCACCCGGACAAAATTCATGACAAACAGCGCCAGAAGCGGCGGATAGCAGTTGTTGATCTTGCTGAGCGCCGGGTATGCTGTGGGCCAAAAATACTTGCTCAGGCCCGGCAGCAGCCACAGCAGCACACACAGCAGATAAATAATCAGCGACCAACGCTCTTTCTTACGAAACGCACCGCAGGAGGCTACCAGCCGGTCGTAGTCGATGCTGGTAAAGGCGGATACATCCGGTTTCCAGACAAAGCGCATCAGCAGGAAAATGACCGCGGCCAAGAGAAGCGATACGGGTGTTGTGACGGTACTGAAGGTAAAGAAGTCCATCGACTCACCGACATAGGACTCGTACAGGGAAAAGCCCTGGATGGTAACGGCGTGGGAGATCGGATTGGTGCCGTTCGAAAGCAGGGCGATGCTCACCGTGCCCAGAAGCAGCATGGATGACAGGCTGAGATCACGACGGCGATCGAGTCCGATGCTCTCAAAAATGCTCAGCAGGATCGGCAGAAAGATCATGATACACGTCGCCGACGAGAGCACGAGGTCGAGAATGTAAACCGATGCAAAATACATGGCAATGGTCCACCATGGACTTTTTCTTGCCAGCTTGTTTGTTAAAAACCAAATCGCAATGCGTCGTGCGACACCGCTTTTGATCAGGGCAGCTGCCAGCATGAAGCAAAACAGCAGAAACACCGCGGTGTTGTTGCCGAAGGTCGCCTGCGTGACCTTCGCCGCACCGAGCCCGGGCACTGTCGTGAGCAGGGCGAAGATGAACATGCTTGTCCAATCCACGCCCCAGCTCAGAAACAGGAGAATTGCCACGGTCAGAATGCCAAGGATCTGAAATCCGGCATCCGACAGTCCGGCCGGTGGTGTCAGCAACTTTACGGCGAGAACGATCAGCAGGGAGAGCACGAGCATGACCCATTTAATAGGAGATGTTTTGTTTTTCATTTTTCACTCAGAAATTTAGGAGGCTCTCGACGCTTGCGCCAAGCTCAGCCCTGATCTTTGTAGCGTTTGTCGTAGTTTGCCTGCACGGCGCGCACGGCCTGTGAAAGCACATCGCAGGTCGGCGTTGCCACGCCGGCGATCTTACCAAAGCGGGAGATCGCGCCCGAGAGCGTGTTGACTTCCGTCTGGCGCTTATAGATTAGCATATCCTGCGCGAGGGAGGGATAGTAGTCGCCGTAGCTCGCGACGGTTTTGGGAATGTCGCTGACAAGTCCGGTATACAGATCGTCGGCAATGCCCAGCGCTTTTGCGCAGTCGCTTGCCTCTTTCAGGATCTGCTTGACCATGGCGAGGGCGTTTTCATCTTCGTATACCTGCTTCATCGTCAGACCCAGCACGCCGCACACAGTGTTGAAACCGCTGTTGGAGGCGGCCTTTTTCCACAGCGCCGGGCGCACATCGTCGAGATATTCGGGGTTCAGTCCGCCCTTGGCAAAGCAGTCCACGATGTACTTGCAGCCTTCCGCCGCGATGCTTCCGCCGTATACCGGGCCGAGATACATATTCACGATCCCCTGCGCGGGGCGCGAATCGCACTGGCCGGGCGCGGTGAGCACCGTGCCGATACGGCCGCAGCCGCAGCCGATCTGCGCCTCCGACACGAACTTCGCCAGATCGAGATCGTTGCCGAGACCGTTCTGCAGGGAGATGACCGCCGTCTTGTCCGTGATGCAGCACGCCGCGCTCGTCATGGCGGCGATGGTCGCAGTGGACTTGACGAGGATGATGAAGATGTCACACGGGCCGACTTCCTGTGCACTGTACGCGGTGTGGAAGCCGGTCAGATGGTGCACGCCATTGTGGTCGGTCATGGTCATGCCGTGATCGCGTACGGCGTCCATGTGCGCCTTGTTGAGATCAATCAGCCAAATATCATCTGCGCCGCCCATCTTGAGATAGGAAGCGAATACGCTGCCGGTAGCGCCGCAGCCGAGAATTCCAATTTTCATAGTTCATTATCTCCTTATTCAATAGACCGGGCCGGTGTGTGTCAGCCGCAGATGGCCGTGCCGAGCAGGTAGCCAAACGACATGGTAACGATCACGTGGATCAGCGCGGTGAGCAGGCCCCACTTCATCATGGACTTCGTGTCGACCCACTCGGAGCCGTAGACGACTGCAGCGGTCGGGGACGCGGGAGGCGCAGTCCAGCCGTTGTTCGCCGCGCTGGTAACGAGCGCTGCAACGACGAAAACGCTGATGCGTCCGCCATAGATGCCCATTGCGAGCGGCAGCGCCACTGCGAGCATGACAGAGGCTGTAACGGTGTTGGACGTAAAGTTTGTCATCAGGTCTGCCAGCAGCACCATGACGGCAAGGAAGACGAACGGGCTGACGTTGGAGAATATCGGAGAGAGCACGGAAGACATCCATGCGGGAATGCCGATGTCGGCATTGCCCATGAAAGAGCCAAGGCCCATGATAGAGGCGATAAACATGAACGAGGGCCAGTTGACCGACTTGACGGCCTCGCCCCAGTCCAGGATTTTTTCGCCGTCGACCTTGATGAAGTTCATGAGAAACAGTGCTGCGAGCGGCGGCAGGCAGTTATTGATCTTGCCGAAGAAGGCTGCGGCACCGGGCCAGATGTATTTGCTCAGGCCGGGCATCATCCATAGAAGCACGCAGACGATATAGAAGAATACGGACCACTTTTCCTTTTTCGTCATTGTGCCCATGGAGCTGGTCATGGCGTCGTAGTTGACATTCTTCAGCGCGCTGACATCAGGACGCCATACGAATTTCACCATCAGGACGAAGAGCACAACACACACGATGGAGATGGGGAAGGCGATGGCACAGTATGTGAAGAAGTCCATGGCCTCGCCGGTGAAAGATTCATAGAAGGAAAAGCCCTGGAGTGTGGTTGCATGGGAGATGGGGTTGGCGCTGTTGGAGATCAGGCCGGTGACCAGCGTGCCGAGCATGAGTGCCACGGCGATGGGCGTCTTGTCTTCCTTCTGAATGCCGACGCTCTCGAGGATCTCAACAGCGATGGGCAGCATGACAAAAATGGTTGCCGCAGTGGACAGCACGAAGTTGAGCACGTAGTTTGCGGCAAAGAACATGATGACGGTCCACCAGGGGCTCTTGCGCGCGAGCTTGTTGGTCAAAAACCAGATCGCAATTCTACGGGCGGCGCCGCTTTTTGTTAGGCACGCGGCGAGCATCATGCAGAAGACCAGGAATACGACTGTGTTGTTGCCGAACGTTGCCTGCGTGACTTTGGCAGCACTCAGGCCATCAACGGTCATCAGCGCGAAGACAATCATCATGCTGGGGAAACCGGTGCCCCAGGTCAGGAATAGAATGATCGCGCCGATCAGAATGCCGAGGACCTGAAAACCGGCCTGAGACAGGTCGGCCGGCGACGGGATGAATTTCGTGGCAAACATGAACAGCAGCGCGATCACCAGCGCGACCCATTTGCCCGCGGAAATGTTTTTCGTTTTTTGCATATGAACTCTCCTACCTATTTCATTTTCCTGTTTCGCGGCGCCGCAGCCAGCTGCGCACCTCCCAAAACATGTGTTTACTCCACTCTCCCCGGCTCTGCTGCCCAACAGAGCCACCGGGAAGTTCTTGAAAACAGCTTCATTGTATAAAACAGTGTGAAACTGTGTCAAAACGGAACCGAAACGGCAGGGGACGTTCTCAAATACGTACATTTTATCAGATTACGAACGGAAAGCAAATCTAGGTCTCGGTTTTTCGGCTCACGTACGGAATTGTAGCATTTTTAACAATGCGATTTGCGTTGACAGGTTGATTTTTGGTCATTATAATCGAACGCAGGAGAGAAAAGAGGTGGCCATGATGGCAGAAGGAAAATTTGATGCGGACATTGTGCGGCTGCACGAGGCGAATCCGTTCCTTTCGAACACGGATCTGGTGTATACCATTCTGCGCGACCAGATCGTCAACCACAAGCTGCAGCCGGGGAAAAAGCTCAACCAGGAGCAGATCGCCATCGATATGAACGTCAGCCGTACGCCGGTGCGGGAGGCGTTTTTCCGGCTGGAGACCGAGGGCTTTCTGGAAAAGGGCGCCCAGGGATACACGGTGTATGAAATGACGCCGGGCGATTACATGATGCTGCTGGATGTGCGTATCGCCATCGAAAAACTGGCGACGCGGCTGGCCTGCTCGCAGATGCTCGGCTCCGAGCGGCGGCAGCTTGAGCAGAATCTCGGTGAGACGCAGCGCGTGCTCGCAAGCGGCCTCGGCAAGGCGTGGAACGGTGATTTTGACATCCTCGATCCGGCGCTGGCCGACCGGCTGTTTTATGAAATGGGGCAGCTGGATCATGCGTTTCACCGGATGATCATTGCCGCGTCGCACAACAAATACCTGGTCAGCACCTACGACAGCATTGACCCGAAGATCCATTTCTTCCGCTACTCGGCGCTGAGCGTCAGCGCCTGCCTGAACATGACCGAGCGGCACAAGAAGATCTTTGAGGCGATCGTTGCCCGGGATGAGGAGCTGGCCGAGCGCCGTATGGAGCGGCATCTGAGCCTGACCGTCCCGCGGGCGATGGGCCTGTAACGGGACCCGAAAAACCAAACACGAAAAAAAGCTTTGCACGAATTTTTGTGCAAAGCTTTTCTTTTGGCTTTTTTTTCGACACGGGCGGGCCGTATGCGCTAATTTGGAAACAACAGCGGCCGGACTGCCCATCCGGCTGCCGACGGCGCGGCGCTGCGGCCAGCAGCAGACCGCCGCGCACGAGGAGTGATTTGTTGAAGCGAATTCTTGTGATCAATACCGGCTCAACGTCCACAAAGATCGCTGTGTTTGAAGACCAGACCAAGTGCATGGAGCAGAACATCGTCCACCCGGTCGAGGCGCTGCGCCAGTGCGCGGATCTCAATGCCCAGCTCCCGCTGCGGCAGCAGGCGATCCTCGCTGCGCTGCAGGCTGCCGGACAAGACCCGGCCGGATTTGATGCCATCGCTGCCCGCGGCGGCACGTTCGGTATGGTGCAGGGCGGGGCGTACCTCGTGGATGAGGCGCTGCTGGCTGCCTGCCGCGCGCCGGTGACGAGCCATGCGTCCAATCTTTCGGCCATCCTGGCCGCGGTGTTTGCCGAGACCAGCGGCTGCGATGCGTATATCTATGACGCCGTGTGCGTCAACGAAGTGGAGGACATCGCGCGCATGACCGGCCTCAAGGAGGTCAAGCGCCGCCCGTTTTCCCATGTGCTCAATACCCGCGCCACGGCGCGCGATGTGGCCGCGTCCCTCGGCCGCCGGTATGAGGACATGGTGTTCATCGTTGCCCATCTCGGCGGCGGCATCAGCATCAACCTGCACCGCAGCGGCCGCATCATCGACCTGTGCAGCGATGACGAAGGCCCCATGTCGCCCGAGCGCGCCGGCAAGCTCAACGGCAAGTCCTACGTGGACCTGTGCTACTCCGGCCGCTATACGAAGCCGGAAATGATGCGCCACATCAAGGGTGAGGGCGGTCTCGTGTCGCACCTGGGCACCAGCAGCCTCATCGAGGTCGAGCAGCGCATCGCCGAGGGCGATACCTATGCGCGCGCGGTGCTCGAGGCCATGGCCTACCAGATCGCCAAGGAGATCGGTGCGCTGGCTACCGTTGTCAGCGGGCAGGTCGACAGCATTATTCTCACCGGCGGCTGCGCCTATTCGCGCATGCTCACGGATCTTATCCGCGACCGCGTTGCTTTCCTGGCGCCGGTCACGGTCGTGCCGGGCGCCAAGGAAATGGAGGCGCTGGCTGAGGGCGTGCTCCGCGTGCTCGGCGGTAAAGAGCCCGTGCACAGATACCAAAGCGCAAAGGAGTAAACCACATGTATCAGAAATTTCAGGACATCGTCGCGGCGGCACAGCAGCGCAGCCCCAAGCGGGTGATCGCCATTGCCGCGGCGGCGGACGAAAAGATGGTTCACGTCGCCAAGGCCGTCACGGATATGGGCCTGTGCGATGTGATCCTCGTCGGCGACGAAGATGCGCTCGATGTGCTGCTCGCCGAGCAGGGCCTGCGGCCGGAAGCCGTCACGATCGTGGACGAAAAGGATCCCGACCGGCTCGGCCTGCGCGCCGTGGAGCTCGTCAGCTCCGGCAAGGCGGACATCCTCGTCAAGGGCAAGATGAACACCAGCGATTTTCTGCGCGCGGTGCTCAACAAGGAAGTCGGCCTGCGCACGGGGCGCCAGCTCAACGTGCTCACCTGCTACGATGTGCCGACGGAACCGAAGCTGTTTTTCATCACCGACGGCGGCATGACCATCGCGCCCACGCTGGCCGACAAGGTCGAGATCCTGCACAACGCCGTGCCGGTGCTGCATCACATGGGCATCGCCGAGCCGAAGATCGCGATCCTCGCGGCGAACGAAAAGCCCAGCCCCAAGATGCCGGCGACCATGGATGCCAAGGCCCTGTGCGAGATGGCCGCGGCCGGCGAACTGCCGGCGGGCATTTATGAGGGCCCCATCGCGTTCGACGTGGCCATGCGCCCGGAGGCGGCCGCCGAGAAGGGCATCGCCAGCCGCGTGAGCGGGGACGTTGACCTGTTCCTCGTGCCGAACATCGAGACCGGCAACTGCCTCGGCAAGTCGATCGGCTATTTCGGCCACTGCCAGACGGCCGGCATCGTCGTCGGCGCGGCAGCGCCGGTCGTGATGTCGTCGCGCGCGGCATCCATTGAAGGAAAAGTCACTTCCATCGCCTGGGCGATCCTGGCCTGCGGCGATGCGCAAACGGAGGAAAGATCATGAGAAAAGCATATATCAATCCCGAAAACTGCAAAGCCTGCGGCATCTGCATGGACAACTGCAGCCAGACAGCCATCACCATGACGGACGACATCAACACCCGCGGCTATAAACACATTGCCATCGATCAGAGCAAGTGCGTCGGCTGTGGGATCTGCTACATCGTGTGTCCCGATGCAGTCTTTACGATCAAAGAAGGAGGCAACGAATAATGGGCGATATGGTAAAGGGCAACATTGCCGTTGCGGAAGCCGCCGTTCGGGCGGGCGTGGAAGTCTACGCGGGCTATCCCATCACGCCGTCCACGGAAGCAATGGAGTATCTCTCCGGCCGCATGCCGGAGCTGGGTCGCACGTTTGTGCAGGCTGAGAGTGAGCTGGCCGGCATCAACATCATCATGGGCGCGTCCGCCTGCGGCCACCGCGTGCTGACGGCCTCCTCCGGCCCGGGCATCTCCCTCAAGCAGGAGGGCATCTCCTACATGAACCAGATGAACTTCCCCGCCGTCATCCTCAACGTTGTCCGCTGGGGCAACGGTCTCGGCGCGCTCAACGGCTCGCAGACCGATTACCACAGAGAGACCCGCGGCGGCGGCAACGGCGATTACCGCAACATCATCCTCTGCCCGAGCACGGTGCAGGAGTCCGTGGACCTGATGTATGAGGCGTTCGACATTGCCGAGAAGTACCGCTGCATCGTTGAGATCATGTCCGAGAGCGGTCTGGGCCAGATGATGGAGCCGTGCGAATATCCGGAGTTCCGCGAGCTGAAAAAGTGCGACTGGGGCCTCGACGGCACCTATAAGGTCAAGCGCGGCGACTTCCTCGGCCGCGACCTGCAGAAGGAGTCCGACACGTACATGGCCAAGGTTCGCGCCATGCGGGAAAACGAGCAGCGCTGGGAAGCCAGGTATACCGAGAACGCCGAGTATGTGTTTGTCGCCTACGGTCTGCCCGGCCGCGCCGTCTCTGGCGTGGTCGAAGAGCTGCGCGCTGCCGGGGAAAAGGTCGGCTATATCCGCCCAATCACGGCCTGGCCGTACCCGGAGAAGGCGTTTGCGGCGCTTGCGGAAAAGAACCCGAACCTCAAGGGCTTCATTTCCGTGGAGACCAACGGCGAGGGCCAGATGGTCGATGACGTCGCCCTGTACGCGAAGAAATACGGCATGGGCGCCGTGCCTGTGTACGTGCTGCCCTACGTCTGCGACATCCCGAAGGACGACCGCGTCAAAGCGGATTACGCGCGCATCAAAGCCGGCGAGATCAAGGAGGTCTACTGATATGGCAAAGGAACTCAAAGCACCTGAACTTATGAATTACGCCATGTTCTGCGGCGGCTGCGGCCACGGTGTGCTGCTGCGGCTGATCTGCGAATGCCTGGAGGAGTACGGCCTGGACAAGAAGACCATTGCGGCTATCGGTGTCGGCTGCAGCTGCCATCTCAAGAGCGGCATCAATGTTGACCTCGTGCAGTCCCCGCACGGCAGGGCGGCCGCGGTCGCGACCGGCATCCGCAGAGCGGAACCGGACAAGTTCGTCTTCTCCTATCAGGGCGACGGCGATGCATACAACATCGGTCTGGCCGAGACGCTCAACGCCGCCTACCGCAACGAGAATATCTGCGTGTTTATCATCAACAACGGCAACTTCGGCATGACCGGCGGCCAGATGGCCTGGACCACCATGCCCGGCCAGAAGACGGCCACCTCTCCCAAGGGCCGCGACTGTGCAGCGACCGGCATCCCGATCAAGGTGCCGGAGCTGATCGCCTACAGCTTCACGCCTGCCTATATCGCGCGCGGCGCCGTGACGACGCCGGCCGAGATCAACCGCCTCAAGGGCTATATTAAAAACGCCATCGAGGCCCAGCTCAACGGCGAGGGCTACTCCATGGTCGAGGTCATGTGCTCCTGCCCGACGAACTGGAACCTCAGCCCCATCGACGCGAAAAAGCGCCTTGTGGATGAAGTGATCCCCTACTATTCGCTCGGCGAGATCAAGAAGAGAGGAGAATGAGCATGAGAGAAATTGTTTTTGCAGGTTTCGGCGGGCAGGGCGTCCTGACTGCAGGTCTGATCGTGTCTCAGATCGCACTGTATAAAGGCTTTCACGCCACCTGGATGCCGGCCTACGGCGCGGCCCAGCGCGGCGGCACGGCCAACTGCACCGTCAAGTACGGCCCGGAGAAGATCACGAACCCCGGCCAGCAGAAGCCGGATCTGGTCCTGGCCATGAACACGCCGTCGTTCAAGAAATTTGTCGGCATGGTCAAGCCCGGCGGCACCATTCTTGTCAACGCCGACATGATGACCGAGGACACGAACGTCCGCGACGACATTCAGGTCATCAGCGTGCACTGCAACCATCTGGCTGACAGTGTCCAGAATGCCAAGGGCGCGAACATCGTCATGATCGGCGCCATCACCCGCATCCTCGGCGACTTCACGCACGATGAGGGCATTGAGGGCATGAACGATATGTTCCGCAAGAAGGGCAAGAGCAAATTCGAGGCCAAGAATGTGGCTGCCTTCGAAGCCGGCTACCACGCACTGGAAAGCTGAACATGAAGATCACATTCGCACAGGAAATGCAGCTGTGCAAGGCGCTGCTGGCCGCACAGGGTATGCCCGCGGAGGACGCGGAGATCCTCGGCTCCTCCGTCGCCCACTCTGATTTTACCGGCATCTATTCCCACGGCCTGTCCCGCTTTGCCAACTATCTCAAGCGCTTCGCCAACGGGGCCATGAAGCCCGATGCGGCGCTGACCATCACGAACGACACCGGCGCGACCGTCGCCTATGACTGCGACAACGGCTGCGGCGTCGTGTCCCTGACGCACGTCTACCGCCAGATGGCGCCGCGCGCCAAAGAGCACGGCATCGTCATCGCCACCGGCCGCAAGGCCTCCAACATCGGCTGCGGCAGTTTCTATGCCGAGATGGCCGCGAAGGACAACCTCATGGCGCTGTTTTGCTGCAACACGGTCAAGTGCGTGGCGCCGTTCGGCGGGGCCGACAGCCTGCTCGGCACGAACCCGATCATTGTGGCCGTGCCCGCCGGGGAGGAGCGCCCGCTGATCCTCGACATCTCCACGACCGTCACCGCCGTGGGCAAGATCCAGGCGGCGGCACGCGAGGGCAAGCCCATCCCCGCCGGCTGGGCGCTGGATGAAAACGGCGCGCCGACGACGGACGCCGCCAAGGCGAAAACGGTCGTGCCCATCGCGGGCCCGAAGGGCTACGGGCTGGCCGTCATGATCGAGGCGTTCGCCGCGCTGCTGGCTGGGGCAAATTACGGCGCCGGTATCGGCGTGCCGAATAAGGGCGAGCACGAAAACACCGGCTTTGCCATGATTCTCGTCGATGTGGAAAAGTTCATGCCGGTCGAGACCTTCAAGGCCAATGTCGATGCCTATATCCGCTCCATCAAGGGCAGCCGCAAGGCCGAAGGCGTGCAGGAGATCCTCATGCCCGGCGAGCTGGAGTATAAGCGCTACCAGCAGTATATGCGCGACGGCTATGACGTCAGCGAGGCGCTGGGCAAGGAGCTGGCAGGCTATGCCGTGCAGTTCGGGCTCGCGCCGGAGGGCACGGATTTCGAGACGTTTGTCCGCGGGCTCTGAGTGTGTTCCTTTTGCTTTGCCCCGGATCCTTTTCTCTCCGCGCAGTCTCTCTCGCTGCGTGTTCACCCATTTCACCTTTTTCTGTTTGACATTTTTCGAATTTTCTCTCGGGGCAGAGCAAAACGCAAAAATAGCCTGCCGGCGGTGCTGCGAGCCGCCGGCAGGCAAAATCACGATCCGGTCGGGTTTTATCCCGGCCGGATCTCGCGCGCCAAGGGAGAAAAAACGAACATCAGCGTGCGAAAAGTGCACTTCCGGGCTACCATGATCCGGGTGCGCTTTTTGCCGGATGCGGGTTTGCATCCGGCGGCGCGCGCCTTGCGCGGCGCGGCGATTTGTGCTATCCTGCGCTTGAGGTGATACGATGAAAATTCTCATGATCAACGGCAGCCCGCATCCGCGCGGCTGCACATACACCGCCCTGCACGAAATGGAGCAGGTGCTTCAGGCGGCGGAGGTTGAAACGCAGATCCTGACGGTTGGCGCCGAACAGACCGGCGGCTGCACCGCCTGTGGCGGATGCAACGCGACCGGGCACTGCGTGCGCGGCGGCCTGGTGAACGACGCCATCGACGCGATGGAGACCGCGGATGCGCTCGTGCTCGCGTCCCCGGTGCACTATGCCGGGATTTCCGGCGCGATGTCGGCATTTTGCGACCGGCTCTTTTACGCCAGCGACGGCTGGGCGAACAAACCTTGCGCCTGCGTCGTCTCGGCGCGGCGCGCGGGCACAACGGCCGCGCTCGATCAGCTGGTCAAATACCCGATGATCTCGAACATGCCGGTCGTGTCCTCGCAGTACTGGCCGATGGTGCACGGTGCGCGCCCGGAGGACGTCACACAGGACGAAGAGGGCCTGCAGACCATGCGCCAGCTCGCGCGCAATCTGCTCTGGCTGCTGCAGTGCATTGCCGCCGGTGATGCTGCCGGGGTGCTGCGTCCGGAGACGGAAGCGCGCAAGTTCACCAATTTCATCCGCTGATTTTCGGCAGTATGACAAAAACCAGCCGCCGCAGGCTTTGCCTACGGCGGCTGGTTCCATGTCTGGGTATGCAGCAGTCAGCCGTGCTTTTTCGCGCGGCGCTTGCCGGTCATGTGCTCGACGGTCAGGCACAGGACGGTCGTCGCGGGAATGACAGCTTTCGAATACGGAAAGTCCGGCGCGCGGTACTGCGCCATGAGTACGCGCAGCGCGCGCTCCTTGTCCGCGTCCGGCACGACCGCGATGCGTCCCTGACCGATGACGCTCTCATACGTCATGGTGCAGTTGCCGTGCTCGTCGTCGAGGATGAGCTCGTGGCCGCGGTCCATCTCGAATGAGACGTTCGGATTTTTGGCGATGAGGTCGTACTTCGTGCCGGTGTTCGCACCGTGGAAGTACAGGCGGACGGCCTCGCCGTCGACCTCCAGGCCGAAGTTCAACGGCAGGATGTAGGGATACGGCTCATCATGCAGGGCGAGGCGGCAGACGTCGCACCCGCGCATGACGGTGATGAGTTCCTGAAAATCGGTGATCTCCCGATCGGATCTGCGCATGGGAATGCTCCTTTCTGATCAGCCGACCGGCGGGCCGAGGCGCGCCAGCACGTCCTGAAAATAATCCGGCAGCGGGCACGTGAACGTCACGAGCGCGCCGGTGCGCGGGTGGATGAATCGCAGCGCCCGCGCGTGCAGGCACTGCCCGCTCAGGCCCTTTTCCGGCCGCTTATGGCCGTAGACGAGGTCGCCGAGCAGGGGATGGCCGATGTGCGCCATGTGCACGCGGATCTGGTGCGTGCGGCCGGTCTCAAGCTCGCAGCGAATGTGGGTGTAGCCGTTGTAGCGCGCGATGACCGACCAGTGCGTGACGGCGCGGCGGGCGTTTTTCTGTGTCACGGCCATGCGCTTGCGGTCCGTCGGGTGGCGGCCGATGGGCGCATCGACCGTGCCAGCGTCTTCGCGCAGGCTGCCGCAGACGACGGCCTCATACGTGCGGGCCATGGTGTGATCGGCCAGCTGGGCCGAGAGCGCGAGGTGGGCAAAGTCGTTTTTCGCCGCGACGAGCAGACCGGACGTGTCCTTGTCGATGCGGTGCACGATGCCGGGCCGCCGCTCCCCGCCGACGCCGGAGAGACTGTCGCCGCAGTGGGCGAGCAGGGCGTTGACGAGCGTGCCGTCCTCGTGGCCGGGCGCGGGGTGCACGACCATGCCGCGCGGTTTGTTGACGACGATGAGGTCGTCGTCCTCATACACCACGTCCAGCGGCAGATCCTGCGCCACCAGCGCCGACGGTGCTGCATCCGGCAGCGTGACGACAAACGTGTCACCGGGGGCGGTTTTATAGTTTTTCTTCACGGGCGCGCCGTCTTTCGTCACGGCCCCCTGCGCGAGCAGCCGCTGGGCGGCGCTGCGCGTGAGCTCGGGCAGAGAGCGCGCGAGGAGAGCGTCGATCCGCTCGGCGCTCTCCTGTGTTTGAATCGTTCGCTGTTCCATTAGAAATCCGAAAACTCCGCTAAAATATCGTCGAGCGAGTAGCGCTCGCCGTCCGTCGGGGCGGCGTCCGTGTCCTTGGCCGGGGCTTCCGGCTCGACCGGCGCGGCGGGCGTGCTGTTGAGATAGGCGAGCAGGGGGTCCGTCGGAGCCGCATCCGCCGGTTTGGCGGCGGGTTCGGCCGCCTTGGGCGCTGCCTGCACCGGTGCCGATGCAGCGGGAGCGGCCGGAGCCTGCTTCGGCGCTTTCGGCGCTGCCGGAGTCACCGGCTGCGCCTGCACGGGCGCGCGGTCCCACGCCGCGAAGGGATCGTCCTTCGCCGGCGCCGGGGCCACCGGGTGCGCGGCGGGCTTTTTCGGCGCGGCGGGCTGCGCGATGGGCTGCTGCTTCCGGGCGGGCAGGTGCAGCTTGTGCGCGCGGGCGGGCGCGGTGGCTTTCTCGCGGGGCTTGCGCGCCTTTTTCGGCGCGGGCGCGCCCTCGCTGCCGTCACCCCGATAGAAGATGACGTGCAGGCACAGGGCGATGCCGGCCACGACGATGAAGATATCCGCCAGGTTGAACACGGCGAAGCGCACGAACAGGAAGTTGAACATGTCCACTACGTAGCCGCTGAGGATGCGGTCGATGCAGTTGCCGATCGCGCCGGCGAGCACCAGCACGACCGACCAGCGGCCGACCTTGCCGTGCACGACGTTGCGCCGCAGGCAGAACACCGCGATGGCGGCGAACACGACCGTGAAGATGACGAAGATCCAGTGCGGCGCGTGCTGCAGGATGCTGAACGCAGCGCCGTTGTTGTGGATATTCGTCAGCTCCAGCACGCCGGGAATGAGCGTGACGTGCCCGGTGTCAAGCGGGATGTTGAGCGTGACCCAGTACTTCAGGCCTTGGTCAGCGATGAGGATCAGGATGGCTACGATGGCATACCACATAGCGGTTCCTCGCTTTCGGATCAGGATTTTGGGATCGGGGATTTACTCCGCCTTCTGCGCGGCGACGACGGCGGCGCAGCGCGGGCACAGACCGGTCTCGGGGTCGGCCTGCTCGGAGTGCATCCAGCAGCGCGGGCACTTGGTGCCGGGCGCGTTGTGCACGGAGATGTGCAGGCCGGGGAAGTTCGTGCCGGTGCCGGTGACGGCATCTTCCGGCACGTCGCCGCCGACGAGGCACTGCGACACAATGAGCAGCTCGGGCAGGTTCATGCTCTGCACGTCGTCGAGTGCGGCCTTGGCGGCCTCGTCGTCGGCACGCAGCGTCACGGCAGCCTCGAGCGGCTTGCCGATGCGCTTTTCGGCGCGGGCGGCCTCGAGCACGCCGTTGACGTCCGTGCGGACGCGGATCAGCTGATCCCACTGGGCAAGCTCGGCGTCGCTGAGCGCGTAGGCGTCGAACGGCTGATTCATGACGTTGAGCAGCACGTTGCGCGCGTCGTCCTCGGCGCGGTGCGGCATGGCCAGCCAGATCTCGTCGCAGGTGAAGGCGAGGATCGGCGCGAACATCTTCGTCATGCTGTCGAGGATGAGGAACAGGGCCGTCTGCGCGCTGCGGCGCTTGAGCCCGTTGCGCTCCTCGCAGTAGAGACGGTCCTTGATGATGTCGAGATAGAAGCTCGAGAGCTCCACGACGCAGAAGTCGTTGATCGCGTGCGAGACCACGTGGAATTCATAGTTGTCGTACGCCTTGGCCACGCGGCGGATGAGATCGTTGAGCTTCGTGATGGCCCAGCGGTCGAGCGGGAGCATGTCCTCCGGCGCGACGAGGTGCTCGGCGTCGAACCCGTCGAGGTTGCCGAGGCAGTAGCGCGCCGTGTTGCGGAACTTGAGGTAGTTTTGCGTCAGCTGTTTGAAGATCTCCTTGGAGCAGCGCATGTCGGCGTGGTAGTCGGCCGAGCCTGCCCACAGGCGCAGCATGTCGGCGCCGAACTCGTTGATGATCTCAGCCGGGTCCATGCCGTTGCCGAGGGATTTGTGCATGGCCTTGCCCTCGCCGTCCACGGTCCAGCCGTGGGTCAGGCACTCGCGGTACGGGGCGCCCTTACCGAGCGCGCCGACGGCCACGAGCAGAGACGACTGGAACCAGCCGCGGTACTGATCGCCGCCCTCGATATACATATCCGCCGGCCAGAAGCCCTGGTCGCGCTGCATGGCGGCGACGTGGGTGGAGCCGGAGTCGAACCAGCCGTCGAGGGTGTCGGTCTCCTGGGTGAAGTGCTTGCCGCCGCAGTGCGGGCAGGTGAAGCCTTCTGGCAGGATGTCGGCAGCCGGGCGGTCGAACCAGGCATTGCTGCCTTCCTTTTCAAAGAGCTTTGCGACGGCGTCGATGCTCTCTTCGTTGCACACTGGCTTGTGGCAGTCGTCGCAGTAGAACACCGGGATCGGCAGGCCCCAGCGGCGCTGGCGGGAGATGCACCAGTCGGCGCGCTCGCGGATCATGGCGGCCATGCGCTCCTTGCCCCAGCTCGGGAGCCAGCGCACGTCCTCGCACGCGGCGACGGCCTCTTCCTTGAACGAATCGACGGAGCAGAACCACTGCGGCGTGGCGCGGAAGATGATCGGCTGCTTGCAGCGCCAGCAGTGCGGGTAGCTGTGCACGATGTCCTCGCTGGCGAACAGGGAGCCGGCCTCCTTCATGTCCGCGAGGATGACGGGGTTGGATTCCTCCGTGGACATGCCGGCGTACTTGCCGGCGTAGTCGGTGTGGCGGCCCTGATCGTCCACGGGCACGACCATGTCCATGCCGTAGCGCTTGCAGGTCAGGTAGTCGTCGGCGCCGAAGCCGGGCGCGGTGTGCACGCAGCCGGTGCCGGAGTCCATGGTGACGTAATCGGCCAGCACCAGACGCGAGGTCTTGGGCAGGAACGGATGGTCGGCGAGCATGTTCTCAAAGAAGTCGCCCGGGTGCTGCTCGAGCACCTCATAGCTGTCAAAGCCGCCGATGTGCATGACCTTCTCGGTCAGGGCGTCGGCCATGATGTAGACTTCGCCGTTCGGGGCCTGCACGAGGTTGTACAGCTCGCGCGGGTTGAGCGCGATGGCGAGGTTGCCGGGCAGGGTCCAGATCGTCGTCGTCCAGATGACGAAGAAGAGCTTGCTGTGGTCGACGTTCGGCAGCTTGCCGAGGTCGTCGTGCATCGGGAACTTCACGTACACGGTCGTGCACGGATCGTCCTGATACTCGATCTCCGCCTCGGCGAGGGCGGTCTCATCGTGAGGGCACCAGTACACGGGCTTGAGGCCCTTGTAGATGTGGCCGTTGCGGTACATCTTGCCGAACACGCGCACCTCGTCGGACTCAAAGCCCTTGTTCATGGTCTTGTAGGGGTGCTCCCAGTCGCCCATGACGCCCATGCGCTTGAAGCCGGCCATCTGGCGGTCGATGTATTTCTGCGCATAGTCATGGCACGCACTGCGGAAGTCGGCGATGCTCATGGCCTTGTGGTTGAGCTTCTGCTCCTTGATGATGGCGCTCTCGATGGGCATGCCGTGGTTGTCCCAGCCGGGGATGTAGGGCGTGTAGTAGCCGCGCATGGCGTAGGAGCGGACGATGAAGTCCTTGAGCGCCTTGTTGAGCGCGTGGCCCATGTGGATGTCGCCGTTGGAGAACGGAGGGCCGTCGTGCAGGCTGAAGCGCGGCTTGCCGTCGTTCTTTTTGAGCATTTCGTGGTACAGGTCCATGTCGTACCAGCGCTGGAGCATTTCGGGCTCCCGCTTGGCAAGGCCGGCGCGCATGGGGAAGTCTGTTTTCGGCAGATTGATCGTGGCGTTGAAATCATTCTTGGACATGGTTCTATTTTTCTCCTCTCAGAGTTGTATTTCCATCAAAAATTGCGCAGGGCGGTACGGCACAGGCCGTCCCGCCCTGGTTGATTGCATATTCACTCAGCTGTTATGCAGGAAGTGATAAAGCTGCGTGGCGTCGTCTGCTGCACTGTCGGCCGCGGTGTCGTCGGCCTCGACCGGCTGCGCCTCCACAGGGGCGGCGGCAACGGCGGCGGCTTCCGCGGGCTGCGCGGCGGCCGGAGCTTCCGGCTGCGCGGGCTGCTCCACCGGCTCGGACACCGGCTCGGCAGGGGCTGCGCTCATGCTTGCAGGCTGGGCTGCAGGCTGCGCGGCCACGGCTTTTGACCCGGCGATCTTATCCAGGTACTCGAGCTGATTCATGCACAGATTACGCACATCTTCCAGAAATTTTGCGCAGGACGTTTTGGCGGTGAGGAGTTTGGCTTCCTCGTTGGCGGTTTCGTGCTGGAGGCCGCCAAGTATTCGGTCGGACGTGTTCTTGGCCTCGCTGAGTATCTTGTCAGCGCTGGCTTTGGCATCGTCCTCTATCTGCTTGCCGACCTTCTGGGCCGACAGTATGGCCAGACGCATGGCGTCTTCGCTGGCGCGGTACTCTTCTATCTTATCGACCAGCACCTTCATCTTGCCCTTGAGCACAGCGATTTCCTTCTGCGCGTTGGCAAGCTCGGTGGCCACTTCTTCCTGATAGTTCTGCACGGCGGCCATGTCGTATCCGCCGAACATTGCTTTTTCAAACGTTTTTTCCCGAATATCCTGAGGAGTCATGTTGGATAGTCCTCCATTCTTTCTATAGGTGTACTACACGAGGGGCGCTGCCAGAGACAGTATGCCCGGATTTTACAGGTGGAACTCGCCCGACTCCATATCGTCGGGCTGGTCGCCCATGAGGTCAACGTTGCGCGGCGTGATGATATACGTCTTGCTTGCGGCAGGGCGGATATCACCTTCCTGCGCGTAGGCAACGCCGGAAAGGAAGTCGATCAGCCGGCGGGCGACGGCCGGATCTGCCTTTTCCAGATTGATGAGCACGGCGTGGTATCTGAGCAGGTGATCGGCGATCTCTCTGGCGGCCTCAAACTGCGTCGGCGCGACGAGCACGACCTGAAGCTGCTTGCCGTTGCTGAGATTGACGACCTTGTCGGTCGCGCGGCTGTCGCCCCGCGGCGCATAGCTCGGTGCGGGCCGCTCCGGCTCCATCACCGGATCGTCGCGGACGAAGGTGCTCTTTTTCGGTGCGGACGCCTGGCGGCGGGGCGCAGCCGGGCGCGCCTGTGCCGGGCGGGCCTGAGCCGGACGCGCCTGAGCCGGACGCGCCGGCGCGGGCTCTTCCGCGACCGGGATCGCTTCATCCTCATCATCAAAAAACTCGTCGTCGTCATCGTACGGACGGGTCATTTTTTTCAGTTCATCCAAAAATCCCATTCGGGACCCCCCTTTTACGTGCCGGCGGCGCCGTGCCGCTGCACTGATCTCTGTGGAGTGAGCCGAAGCGGCGCTCAGTGCTGGGAATAATCCCGCGCGCCAAAGATCGACGAGCCGACGCGCACCATGTTCGCGCCGGCGGAAATGGCGTCCTCAAAGTCTCCGCTCATACCCATGGACAGAAAATCCATAGAAACATTATCGTATTTTTTTCTGCCGATGTCAACAAAAAGCTCGTGCATTTTCGTAAAATATGCATGATTTCCGTCGGAAGTTTCTGCCACGGGCGGGATCGCCATCAGGCCGCGCACGCGAATATGCGCGCAGCCGGCGGCCGTTTCCAGCAATTGCGGCAGGGCGGCAGGGTCCACGCCGCTCTTGGCGGCCTCGCCGCCGATGTTCACTTCGAGCAGGATGTCCTGCACGATGCCCTGCCCGGCCGCGCGCTTTTCGATCATGGCCAGAAGCTCGGGCGAGTCCACCGACTGGATGAGATCGACCTTCCCCACGACCTGCCGGACCTTGTTCGTCTGCAGGTGGCCGATGAAGTGCAGCGGCGCGCCGGTGTAGGCGTCCTGGGCGAGCTTTTCGGTCATCTCCTGCACGCGGTTCTCGCCGCAGGCGTCGATCCCGGCGGCGACGGCCTCGCGCACGCGCGCGGCGTCGTTCATCTTCGTCGCTGCCACGAGCGTGATGTCGGCGCCTGTGCGGCCCGTCTGGCGGGCGGCGGCGTCGATGCGCGCGCGGATGGCGGCAATGTTTTCGGCAATGGTGCCCATAGTCGGTGGTGCCTCCTTATTTTACGACCTGCCCGTTGGACAGGCCCTTGCCGGTGACGACGATCTCGTTGCCGGCGCGCAGGGCGTTGCTCTCCGCGCTCTGGGCGACGAGACAGTAGTCGTCGGTCTGATAGATGATCTCGATCGGTTTTTTCTCCAGCTGCGCCGCCGTGACGACGTAGACGTACGACTGCCCGTCATCGTCCATGTGCACGGCCTTGAGCGGCACGCGCAGGCCGGTGTGCTCGCTGTAGACGACGTCGGCCGTCGCTTTGCGCATGGCCAGCGTGTCGGCCAGCGCTGCGTTGCACGCAAACACGACGGCGACCTTACCGCTGCCGTCCGGCTCGCTCTTGCTCAGCACGATTGCCGAGACGGTGCTGTTGTAGTGCTGCGGAAAGTCGAGCGCGGCGCTGCCGCCGAGGTTCAGGCGGTCGGCGTCGGCCTTGTTCATGACGGAGGCGAAGTACCACTTTTTCGCCGTGACGAGCTTGCCGATGGCGTTGGCGGGCGTCGCGGGGGTGGTGCGCTCGAGCGCGTCCACGCCGTCGGGCGTGAGGTTCTCGAGCTTGTCCGGCGTGAGCGATTCATACCCGTCGGTCGTGGACGTGAACAGGCCTGCGGCCGGCGCCGTGATGCTGCCGCGGCCGGCGCCGGCGTTTTCGAGTTGGTGCAGCTCGGCGTTGAGCGCGTCGAGGTCGCCCTGCGAGACGGTGCCGGTCGCGGAGCCGAAGAGCAGGGAACTGAGGTCCAAGCAGATGTCGTCCAGCTCCGACGTGCTGCCGGCGGAGACGGCGGCGTTGAGCTGCAGGATGGCGCTGCGCACGTCGCTGTCGCGGTCCGACGCGCCGGAGGCGCTGCCTGCGCGCGAGAGCAGGCTCGAGACGTAGGCGATCTCCTTTTTCAGCTCGCGGGCGCGGCTGGCGCTGTCGAGCGCGGCCTTGGAGTCCACGCCGATGGCGATCTCGCCGCCGTTGGCGACCTCCTTGCCGTCGTCCACGGACAGGGACAGAAACTCCTTGTCCGAGGCGATGACCTGCTCCTCGCGCACGACGATGCCGCTGGCCTGTCCGCTCTCGCTGACGGTCACGAGCACCGCCGGGGCGGTGGCGTAAGACTGCTGCGTCGAGCGAAACAGGTACACGCCCAGATACACGAGCATGGCCGCGAAGAGCACGAACATGGCGATGTTCGTGAAGGTATTCGTTTTCTTCAAATCCGGCCCTCCTTTCGGCGGGGGGCGGCGGGGAGATCAGCCCTGCAGCTCGAGCGAGACTGGCCGCGCCGGCGCGACCGTCGAAATCGCGTGCTTGTAGATCATCTGCTGCCGGCCGTCGGCGTCGATGAGCACGACGAAGCTGTCAAAGCTGCGCACAACGCCGCGCAGCTGGAACCCGTTCATGAGAAACAGGGTCACGGGGATCTTTTCCCGCCGGATGTAATTGAGGAATGTGTCCTGAAGGTTCTGTGTCTTTTGCATGGTCGCCGCTCCTTTGGCCGGAGCGGGGTACATTTATTCATCATAACACAATCTGCCGCTCCGTAAAATAGTGAATTTATACAAATCCGGTCGAAATGGCAGTTTCCTCCGGGTTTGTACAGGCCCCTATTCTATACCGCGGCCGGATAAGAATTGCGTCGAAAGGCGGCACGCCCGGTCCATGTCCGGCGTTTTTTCGTGCCGGAGCCAGAACAGATCCTGGTCCCGCCGCAGCCACGTGAGCTGGCGCTTGGCATAGCGCCGGGAGGCGAGCTGGATGGAGGCCACGGCGTCCTGCGGCGAGGCTTCCCCCCGCACGGCGGCGACGGCCTCCTTGTAGCCGATGGCCTGCATGGCCGTGCAGTCGGCCGGCACACCGGCGGCCAGCAGCGCGCGCACCTCGTCGAACAGGCCCTGCCGCACCATGATATCCACGCGCCGGTCGATGCGGTCGTAGAGGTCCTGCCGGTCGGTGAAATCGAGCGCGATCTTCGCCGCGTCGTACCGCGGCGGTACGGCGCGGGTCTCGGCGTCGTGCTGCGTGATCGTTTTGCCTGTAAGAACGTAGACCTCCATGGCGCGCACGATGCGCTTTTTGTCCGCGGGGTGGAGCTTGGCCGCCCGCTCGGGATCCACCTTGCGCAGCTCGCCGAGCAGGCCCTCGCCGCCGATCTCGTCATAGCGCTCGCTCAGCTCCTGCCGCAGCGCGGTGTCGGCCGTGCCGTCGGCAAACGTGCGCCCGGCGATGAGCGAGTCGATATACAGCCCCGTGCCGCCGACGACGATCGGCAGTTTTGCGCGCGCGAGAATGTCATCTACACAAGCGGAGGCCTCCTCGGCGTAGCGCGAGACGGAGTAGTTTTCCGTGGGATCGGCGATGTCGATCATGTGGTGCGGCACGCCCTGCATCTCTTCCGGCGTGGGCTTGGCCGTGCCGATGTCCATGCCGCGGTAGATCTGCATCGAGTCGGCCGAGACGACCTCGCCGCCGAGCCGCTGCGCAAGCGCCACGCCGAGCGCGGTCTTGCCCGAGGCGGTCGGGCCGGTGATGACGACAAGTTTTGGCTGCATCGTGACAGTCTCCTTTCCGTGGGGGAGAATTTAGAAAGATTATGTTGAAAAGTATTAGAAATGTGTTAGAATGAAAGCACATTCCCCAGTTTTCAAGAAGGTGAACCCATGAAGATCAAAATTTCTGCCGACAGCACGTGCGATCTCTCGCCTGAGCTGATCGAGCGCTATCACATCGGCATCACGCCGCTGTACATCATCCGCGGCGAGGAGACCCTGCGTGACGGCATTGACGTACACCCGCAGGAGCTCTATGAATATGCCAAGGCCACGGGCAAGCTCTGCAAGACCGCAGCGGTGAATGTGTCGGACTATCTGGCGTACTTTGCCGCGTGCCGGGAGGAATATGACGCCGTGATCCACTTCACGATCTCGAGCGACATGTCCGCCTGCTATCAGAACGCCTGCATTGCGGCCAGGGAGTTTACGAACGTCTATCCCGTGGATTCGCGCAACCTCTCGACCGGCATCGGCCACCTGGTGCTCAACGCGGCTGAGATGGCCGAGCAGGGCATGGACGCGGCCGACATCGCGGCGGCGCTGGAGAAAAAGCGCGAGAAGCTCGACGTCAGCTTCGTGATCGATACGCTGGAGTATCTCAAGCGCGGCGGCCGCTGCTCGGCGCTCGTGGCCATGAGCGCGAACCTCCTGCACCTCAAGCCGTGCATCGAGGTCAAGGACGGCAAGATGGGCGTCGGCCGCAAGTACCGCGGCAAGCTCGAAAAGTGCTACGTGCAGTACATCGAGGACCGGCTCAAGGGCCGCGACGACATTGACTGCCACCGCATCTTCATCACGGACTCCGGCATCGACGAGGCCACGTGGCGGGAGCTTGAGCGCGTTGTGCGCGCGTGCCAGCCGTTTGAGGAGGTTCTCCACACGCAGGCCGGCTGCACGGTGTCGAACCACTGCGGCCCCGGCTGCATGGGCATTTTGTACTACCACAAGTAAACAAAGTTGTACAGTCTGACAGGGAGCGCGTTCCGGCGCTCCCTGTAGTCTTTTTAAACGATGCGCTTGAAGAGCTTGTCCAGCTCCCGGCGCGTGAGCGTCACGGCGACGGGGCGGCCGTGCGGGCAGTATTTCACCTCGCCGGCGCACACCGCGTCCGCCAGACGCAGCAGCTCCTCGGGCTCGGTCTGCCAGCCGGCCTTGATGGCCGCCTTGCACGCAACGGTCTTGAGCACCTCGTCGCGCACGGACTGCGCGTCCATGCGCGCGCCGTGGCGCAGCTGCGCGCAGATCTCCTCGAGCGCGGGCAGCGCGTCCGCCGCGTCAAGCTGCGCGGGCACGCCGCGGAGAATGTAATCGCTGCGGCCAAACGGCTCGAGCGTGAAGCCGAGCTCCGCGAGCACGTCGCCGTACTGCTGCAGCACGTCGGCATCGCTCGCGTCCGGCGTGAAGGGCAGCGGCTCGAGCAGCGTCTGCGACGGGATGTCGGCGGGGCTCTGCCGCAGGCGGTCAAAGTTGATGCGCTCGTGCGCTGCGTGCTTGTCGATGAGGATGAGCGTCTCGCCCTTCTCGACGAGGATGTAGGTGTGCATCGCCTCGCCGATCAGGCGGGCGGGCGGCTCGGCCGGGGGCGCGGCACTCTCAAGCGGGGAGGGCACGGCCGGTTCCGGCTCGATGGCAGTCTGCACGGGCTGCGCGACCGGCTCCGGCGGCGTGCTCGGCACGGGGCGCGCGGGTGTGGTGATGAACACCGGCGGCGGGGCCACGCGCGGCGCGGCGAAGGCCGACGCCGTCGGCGAGCGGAACGCGACCGCTTCCTCCGCCGGGGCGGCGGGAGCATAGGTGCGCGCAGGCACAAATGCAGGCGCTGCGGGTGCAGGTTGGTGCTGTGCTGCGGCCGGGGCTGCTTTCGGCGCCGCCGGCACGAACGGGTCCGCCGTCGGTGCGGGCGCCGGTTTCGCCGCCTTCGGCAGCGTGGTCACGGGCTCCCTTTCCGCCTCGAGCGCGGCGCGCGCGCCGTAATACACGGCGTCAAACACCGCGCGCTCGTGCGTGAACTTCACCTCGGTCTTGGCCGGGTGGACGTTCACGTCCACGGCCGCGCAGCTGAGCTCGATATACAGCACGCACGCGGGGAAGCGCCCCACGAGCAGCGTGTTGCGGTAGGCCTGCTCGAGCGCGGCCTGCAGCGCGGCGGATCTGATCCACCGGCCGTTGCAGAAGAAATACTGCTGCGCGCGGCTGCCGCGCCCGGCGGCGGGCGAGGAGATGAAGCCGTGCACACGCACGCCGTCGCCCTCGCCTGCGCAGGGCAGCAGGCTCATGGCGAGGTCGCGCCCGAGCAGACTGTAGACGCAGCTGTCGAGCTTGTTGTCGCCGGGGGAGAAGAAAACCTCCTCCCCGTCGCGGATGCAGCGCACGGACACGTCCGGCCGGCCGAGCGCGCACCGCAGCGCGGCGGCGGCGCAGGCCGCGCCCTCCGCGCGGTCGGACTTCAGGAACTTACGCCGGGCGGGCGTGTTGAAAAACAGGTCGCGCACGATCATCGTCGTGCCCTCGGGGCAGCCGGTCTCGTACATGTCCTGAATGTCGCCCGCGTCGAGCGTCATGTGCGTGCCGGCCGCCGCGCCGCGCTGCCGCGTCGTGAGTGTGATGTGCGACACGGCGCTGATCGCGGCCAGCGCCTCGCCGCGAAAGCCCATCGTGCCGATGGCCTCGAGCCCCTGCTCGTCGTGCAGCTTGCTCGTTGCGTGGCGCAAAAACGCGATGCCCGCGTCCTCGGGCGCCATGCCGCAGCCGTCGTCCGTCACGCGCAGATACGTCGCGCCGCCGCCGCGCAGCTCCACCGTCACGGTGCGGGCCCCGGCGTCGAACGCGTTTTCCACCAGCTCCTTGACGACCGAGGCGGGCCGCTCCACGACCTCGCCCGCGGCGATCAGATCCGCCAAATGCGGAGAGAGAATTTGAATATCGGGCATCGTTTGCCCTCCTTTAAGTACAGTCCATGGGGCGCGTGCGCCCCGCGCGTATATTATAAAGGATTGTCATTGAAAATTCCACCGCGAAATGCTACAATATTCTATCACACTTCAAATTTTATCCGGCCGGGCCGGACAGGCAGGAGCATTGCATGAGCTATCAGAGAACGGAGATCCCCGAATCGGACATCCAGCACCAGTTGGATATCTGCGCGCAGCTGCGCGCGCACTTCACCGCCGGCGGCCGCCAGCCGCTGGCCATGGTCGATACCTACGGCTGCCAGCAGAACGAGGCCGACAGCGAAAAGCTGCGCGGCTATCTGCGCGCCATGGGCTTTGATTTCACACAGGACGAATTCGCGGCCGACGTCGTCGTCATGAACACCTGCGCCGTGCGCGAGCACGCCGAGACGCGCGTGTTCGGCAACGTCGGCGCGCTGACGCACACCAAGGCGCACAACCCCAACCAGATCATCGCGGTCTGCGGCTGTATGGCGCAGCAGGAGCATGTGGCAGAGAAGCTGAAAAAGTCCTACCGCATCGTCGACCTTGTCTTCGGCCCGCACGAGCTGTGGCGCTTTCCGGAGCTGCTGCGCACCGTCTGTACCGAGCACCGGCGCGTGTTCGCCATCGCACCGGCGGACGGCAGCGTGGCCGAGGGCATCCCCCAGCAGCGCGACGGCAGCGTCAAGGCGTGGCTGTCGATCATGTACGGGTGCAACAACTTCTGCACCTACTGCATCGTGCCGTATGTGCGCGGGCGCGAGCGCTCCCGCCATCCGGACGAGATCGAGCGTGAGGCGCGCGAGCTCGTCGCGGCGGGGTATAAGGACATCACGCTCCTGGGGCAGAACGTCGACTCCTACGGCCGCGACCTCGACGAGGACGTGGACTTTGCCGACCTCATCCGGCGCATCAACGCCATCCCGGGCGACTTCATCATCCGTTTCATGAGCAGCCACCCGAAGGACGCGACGGAAAAGCTCTTTCGCGCCATGGCCGAGTGCGAAAAGTGCGCGCACCAGATGCATCTGCCCGTGCAGAGCGGCAACGACCGCGTCCTGCACGCGATGAACCGCGGCTACACGCGCCAGAAATATCTGGCGCAGGTGGCGCTCGCGCGGCAGTACATGCCCGACCTCGTGCTCACGACGGACATCATCGTGGGCTTCCCCGGCGAGACGGACGAAGAGTTTCAGGACACGCTCTCGCTCATCGAGACCGTGCGCTACGATGCGATGTTCACCTTCATCTACTCGCCGCGCGTCGGCACCCCGGCGGCGAAGATGCCCGACCCCTACACCCGCGTGCAGAAGCAGGTGCGCTTTGACGCGCTCGTCGCGGCGGCCAACCGCATCTCGGAGGAGAAGCACCGCGCCTATGAGGGCAGCGTGCAGCGCGTGCTCGTCGACGGGGCCGACGGCCGGGGCGACCATCCGCTCACGGCGCGCACGAAGGGCGGCCGCCTCGTGCATATGCGCGGGGACGCGTCCCTCGTCGGCCGGTTCGTGGACGTGAAGATCACCGGCAGCAACACCTGGGCGCTCTATGGCGAGGAGGTATGACGCATGGCGGAACTGACGCCGATGAAGCGGCAATATTACGAGATCAAGCAGCGCAACCCCGACTGCCTGCTGTTTTTCCGGCTGGGCGATTTCTATGAGATGTTCGACGACGACGCGCGTCTGGCCGCGCGCGAGCTCGACCTTACGCTCACGACGCGCGACCGCAATGTCGAGGACCCGGCCGAGCGCACGCCCATGTGCGGTGTGCCGTACCACTCGGCCGAGGCGTACATCGGCCGCCTGATCGCCAAGGGCTACAAGGTGGCCATCTGCGAGCAGATGGAGGACCCCGCGCTTGCCAAGGGGCTGGTCGAGCGGGACATCATCCGCATCATCACGCCCGGCACGGTCACGGAGTCCTCGATGCTCGAGGAGAACAAGTCGAACTATCTCGGCGCGGTGTATCTCAGCGGACAGTCCGGCGGCACGGCGTTCTGCGACCTCTCGACGGGGGAATTCTGCGCCGCGAACTACCCAGCCGACGCCGTGAGCCACATCCTCAACGAGCTCGGCCGCTTTGCCCCGCGCGAGGCCGTGTGCGCCGACGCGGCGGCGGAAAATGACGACATCCGCACCTTCCTCACCAAGCGCCTCGGCAGTCTGGTCGAGGCGGGCGGCGACCGGTTTGAATACCTGGCGGCGGCCGCGCGCGTGTGCGAGCAGTTCGATGTGCAGAGCACGGACGCGCTCGGCCTCGGCGAGGCGCCGGCGGCCGTGTGCGCGGCCGGGGCGCTGCTGGCCTACCTGCACGAGACGCAAAAGTGCGACCTCGGCCACATCCGGCGGCTGGAGCTGCTGGGCGACGACCACTACATGGAGCTGGACTACACCACGCGCCGCAACCTCGAGCTGACGGAAAACCTCCGCTCCGGCGAAAAGCGCGGCAGCCTCCTCTGGGTGCTCGACAAGACGAAAACGCCCATGGGCGGCCGCCTGCTGCGCGCGTGGGTGGAGCGTCCGCTGCTCAGCCCCGTGCAGATCCGCCGCCGCCTCGGCGCGGTGGAGGAGCTGGTAGGCGATAACGTCCTGCGTGGCGAGCTCATCCGCTGCCTGCGCGAGATCGGCGACATGCAGCGCCTTGTCTCCCGCGCGGTGTACGGCTCTGCCAACGGGCGAGACCTGCACGCGCTGGCCCTGTGCTGCGCGCAGCTGCCGAACCTGACGGCGCTGCTCAAGGACGTACACAGCGCGGCCCTGCGCGACATTGCGCAGATGGACACGCTCGCCGACCTCTGCGCGCGCATCGACCGCGCCATCTGCGACGAGCCGCCGTTTTCCGTGCGCGAGGGCGGCATCCTCCGCCCGGGCTACAGCGAGGAGGTCGACCGCCTACGCAACGTGCGCGATCACGGCGCGCAGACCGTTGCCGAGCTCGAGCAGCGCGAGCGCGAGCGCACCGGCGCGAAAAAGCTCAAGGTCGGCTATAACAAGGTCTTTGGCTATTACATCGACATTCCGAACAGCGCGGGCGTCACCGAGCTGCCGGAGGACTATATCCGCAAGCAGACGCTGGTGTCGAGCGAGCGCTATTTCACGCGCGAGCTCAAGGACCTCGAGAACACGCTCCTGACGGCGCGCGAGCGCATCGCGGAGCTGGAGTATACGCTCTTCAACGAGGTGCGCCAGCTCGTCGCTGGCGAGGTCGCGCGCGTGCAGGCGGCGGCGGACGCCGTGGCCCGGCTCGACGCGCTGTGCTCGCTGGCGGAGACTGCGGTGAAAAACCACTACGTCTGCCCCGAGGTCGACCTCTCGCGCACGCTCGACATCCGCGAGGGGCGCCACCCCGTCGTGGAGCAGGCGCAGAAGGACAGCCTCTTTGTCCCGAACGACACGTTCCTCAACGACGCGGACGACCGCGTCGCCATCGTGACCGGGCCGAACATGGCCGGTAAATCCACGTACATGCGCCAGACCGCGCTCATCGTGCTCATGGCGCAGATGGGCTCGTTTGTCCCGGCGAAGAGCGCCGTCATCGGCGTGGTCGACCGCGTGTTCACGCGCATCGGCGCGTCCGACGATCTGGCCGCCGGGCAGAGCACGTTCATGGTCGAGATGAGCGAGATGGCCAACATCCTCCGCCACGCCACGGCGCAGAGCCTGCTCATCCTCGACGAGATCGGCCGCGGCACGTCCACCTACGACGGCATGGCCATCGCCCGCGCGGTGCTCGAATACTGCGCGGACCCGCGCCGCCTCGGCGCCAAGACCATGTTCGCCACGCACTACCACGAGCTGACCGCGCTCGAGCAGACGCTGCCCGGCGTGCGCAACTACAACATCACGGCCAAAAAGCAGGGCGGCACGCTGCTGTTCCTGCGCAAGATCGTCGCCGGCGCGGCCGATGACAGCTACGGCATCGAGGTCGCAAAGCTCGCGGGCGTGCCCGATGCGATCATCACGAAGGCCAAGACCTACCTGCGCGAGCTGGAGTCCGGCGCGGCGGAGCTGCCTGCGCCCGCCCGCGCGGCGGAGGACGCGGGGCAGATGACGCTCGGCGACGCGGCCGGGGATGAAATTGCCGAGCAGCTGCGCGGCATCGACCTCAACACCATCACGCCGCTCGAGGCCATGCGCCTGCTCTTTGAGCTGCAGCAGAAAGCGAGGGGCTGACGTGCAACATCCCAACACGGCGTGGACAGACCCCATGCCCCGCGGCGCGCGCATCGCGGGCTGGGTCTACTTTCCCATCCATGTGGCCGTGCTGCCGCTGACGATCGGCATGATCCTCATGGCGGTGCTCGGCAAGCTGCCGTCGGACGTGACGTGCAATGTGTTGTATTACCTCTGCGGCCTCGTGTTCACGCTCATCGCCATGTGGCGGTTTCTGCGCTGCAGCTTTGACACGATGGTCGGCGGCATCCTGCGCTGCATCGGCATGATGCTTGCTGCCTACGGCATCGACGTGCTGCTCTCGCTCGTGCTGCAGCTCGGCACGAGCCTTATCGGCGATCTGCCCGTGCCGAACAACGACACCGTGAGCGGTCTTGCCAAGGTGGACTACAAGCGCATGATCGCCGTCGCGGTGCTCATGGCGCCGCTCGTGGAGGAGTGCCTGTTTCGCGGCGTAGTCTTTGGCACCATCCGGCCGAAGAGCCGCTTTTGGGCCTACGCCGCGTCCATCGCGCTCTTCTCGCTCTACCACGTCTGGCAGTATGTGCTCGTATATCAGGAGCCGAAGCTGCTGCTCTCGGCGCTGGCGTATGTGCCGGTGTCGGCCGCGCTCACGTTCTGCTATGAGCAGACGCGCTCGATCTGGCCGCCGGTGTTTTTCCACATGTGCATCAATGCGCTCTCGCTCACGGTGCTCGCCGGGTGAGGGCAGAAAAAAGCCGCCGCTTTCCAGGGTTGGAAAGCAGCGGCTTTTTCATGCTTTTTATTCTTTCGTTTTTTCGTATACGCAGAACTGATAGCCCACGCCGTCATGCTCCGCGCGCGGCTCGCTCGACACGCAGCGCCACGCGGGGTCGGCGTCCAGATCTGGGAAAAACACGTCCGAGTGGGGCGCGGCGTCGATTTTCGTGACGTACACGCGCGTCAGGTGGGGAAACATCTGCCGGAACACGCTGTCCCCGCCGATGACGAAGCAGCGGTCGTACTGCGCGGCGGCGGCGACGGCCTCGGCCGGGGAATGCACCACCTGCGCGCCCTCGATCGTGATGTTCTGCCGCGTGAGCACGAGATTTTCGCGCCCCGGCAGCGGCCTGCCGCCGGGAAAATCGTCCAGCGTGCGCCGGCCGACGATCACGGCCGCGCCCATCGTGAGCGCCCGGAAGCGGCGGCGGTCAGCCGGGATCACGAGCGGCTGCGTGCCCCTGGCCCCGATGCCCCAGTCGGCATAGACGGCGACGATCGCATCCATCTGCCTGCCCCCCTTATACCGCGATGGGGATCTTCCCCGTGAACTCGCTGTATTCGTAGCCCTCGACGCGGAAGCTGTCGCGCGTAAAGGCGTAAAAATCATGCACGTCCGGGTCGATGAAAAACTGTGGCGCCGGTTTCGGCTCGTTTTGGATCAGCTGCTCGATGACCGGCACGTGGCGGTCGTAGATGTGCGCGTCGGCAATGACGTGCACCAGCTCGCCCGCCTGCAGGCCGGACACCTGCGCGAACATGTGTACGAGCACGGCATACTGCACGACGTTCCAGTTGTTCGCCGCGAGCATGTCCTGACTGCGCTGGTTGAGGATGGCGTTGAGCGTATTGCCCGAGACGTTGAACGTCATCGAGTACGCGCACGGATAGAGCGCCATCTCGTGCAGGTCCTCGAACGTGTAAATATTCGTCAGGATGCGGCGGGAGGCGGGGTTGTGCTTCAGGTCGTAGAGCACGCGGTCCACCTGGTCGAATTCGCCCTCGGGGTACTGGTGCTTGACGCCGAGCTGATAGCCGTAGGCCTTGCCGATGGAGCCGGTCTCGTCGGCCCACTGGTCCCAGATGTGGCCGCGCAGGTCATGGATGTTGTTCGACTTCTGCTGCCAGATCCACAGCAGCTCGTCCACGGCGGTCTTCCAGTAGGTGCGCCGCAGCGTCAGCAGCGGGAACTCCCGGGACAGGTCGTAGCGGTTGACGATGCCGAACTTCTTGACCGTGTGCGCGGGAGCACCGTCGTCCTCCCAGCGGGGGCGCACGGCCTGATCGGTATCCCAGACGCCGTTTTCCAATATATCGCGGCAGTTGCGGATAAAGACCTCGTCTGCGTAGCTCATCGTTCGGCTCCTTTCAAAAACACTTTGAAACAACAGTTTACCATACCGCCACCGTGATTGCAAACGACAAATGGCGAAAACGGAACGCACCCTGGTTATTTGACAATTGGAACAAAATTGCTGGATAAATTTGTTCAAATTGCGCGCGGGATTTGATGCACTTTTTGCACAAAGTCCATCCCAATTCCTTGCGCGGGATGCTATAATCAAGACAGCGATACCCCAAATTTGAAATAATGGAGGATATCACATGAAGCACACGAAGAAACTGCTTTCGCTGCTGCTGGTGCTGTGCCTGGTTCTGAGCCTGTCGTGCACGGCGTTTGCAGCCGGCGAGGCAAAGCCGCTGGACGGCAAGACCGTCATCCTGCACTCAAACGACGTGCATGGTGCGATCGACCTGTACGCGGCCATGGCATCTCTGAAGGCCGACTATGAGGCGCAGGGCGCCGAGGTCATTCTGGCCGACGCCGGCGACTACAGCCAGGGCACCGTCTACGTCAGCGTCAACAAGGGCGCCGACGCGGTGACCATGATGAACGCCACCGGCTACGACGTGGCCACCATCGGCAACCACGAGTTCGACTACGGCTATGCCCAGCTGGCGGAGAACATGAAGGCCGCCAAGTTCAAAGTTCTGTGCGCCGATGTGCTCGGCGCCGACGGCAAGACCATCTTTGACGCCAACACCATCATCGAAAAGGGCGGCGTGAAGATCGGCTTCTTCGGTCTCGAGACCCCCGAGGCGCAGACCAAGGCCAACCCCAAGCTCATTGAGGGCCTGAAGTTCCTTGCCGGCAAGGACGGCAAGGAGCTGTACGACTGCGCGGCCGCGCAGGTCGCCGCGCTCAAGGAGCAGGGCGCCGACATCGTCGTCTGCCTCGCGCATCTGGGCGTGGACGAGAGCTCCGAGCCCTACACCTCCTATGATCTGGCCAAGAACGTGAAGGGCATCGACTTCATCATCGACGGCCACTCCCACACCGTTATGACCGCCGGCCCGAACAAGGAGGCCATCCAGTCCACGGGCACGGCCTTTGCCAACATCGGCGTTATCACCATTGACAACGCCACGAAGAAGATCGTCGGCAATGAGCTCAAGGCCGTCTGGCACACCGAGAAGAATGCTGACGGCAAGTCCGTCACCGTCGTTGACTACAAAACGCGCGACGAAAAGGTCGCCGCGGCCGCCAAGGCCATCATCGACCCCATCGACAAGGCCTATGGCGAGAAGTTTGCCGAGAGCAAAGTGGAGCTCAACGGCGCGAAGGCCCCCAACGGCAACCGTGACTCCGAGACCAACCTCGGCGACCTGATCACGGACGCCATGCTCTGGAAGATCCGCACGCAGGCGACGATCTCCGTCCCGGCGGAGAACGTGGTCGCCATCACGAACGGCGGCGGCATCCGCGCGACCGTCAAGGCCGGCGACGTCACCAAGAAGGACATCAACACCGTGCTGCCGTTCGGCAACACGCTCGCCGTGGTCTATGTGACCGGCGCCGAGCTGCTCGAGGCGCTCGAGGCCAGCACGTACTGCACGCCGGAATCCATCGGCGGCTTCCCGCAGGCGGCGGGTCTGACCTTCACGGTCAAGACCTATGAGAAGTACGACAAGAATCCGGAACCCTATCCCAAATCCACCTACTACGGCCCGAAGAGCATCCAGCGCGTGACCATTGACAACGTCAACGGCAAGACGTTTGACCCGACGGCCACCTACGCTGTCGTCACGAACAACTTCGTGGCCGGCGGCGGCGATACCTACTACGCCTTCGCGGCGGCGACCAACCAGTTCGACACCGGCCTGCCGCTGGACGAAGTGGTCATGGAATACATCACGAAGGAGCTCAAGGGCGTCATCGGCGAGATTTATGCCGAGCCTGCCGGCCGCATCACGGTCGATCAGGGCATCGCACCGGTCTATGCCGCGCTGCAGGCGATGATCCTCGACAAGGACGCCTATACGGCCGAGAGCTACAGCGCCTATGCGGCGGCCTGCGCCAAGATGGACGCGGCCGTGACCGAGGCGGAGCGCCTGGCGGTTTATCCGGCAGTCGTCAAGGCGGTGTGTGACCTGCAGATCGTGGGCAACACGTTCGCCGATGCGCAGAGCGGCTGGTACAAGCCGGCGGTCGACTTCGCGCAGGCTTCCGGCCTGATGTCCGGCGTCGGCGGCGGCAAGTTTGCCCCCGGCGTGACGACGACCCGCGCCATGGTCGCGCAGGTGCTCTATGAGGCAGAAGGCGCGCCGAGCGTGGAAGGCAAGACCTGCCCGCTGACGGATGTGGCGCCCGGCCAGTGGTACACCAATGCGGTCATCTGGGCCTACAATGCGGGCGTCATCTCCGGCCGCGGCGATGGCACCTTCTGCCCGAATGACACCATCACCCGTCAGGAGATGGCCGTCATGTTCTATGGCTGGCTCAGCGGCGGCGAGTCCATGATCGTCGACGAGCGGATCGCGTCCGCGCTTGCCAACTTTGACGACGGCGCGAGCGTGGCCTCGTGGGCGCGGGAAGCGGTCGCTTACTGCTACCTTGCCGGCATCATGGTCGGCAACGACGGCCACTTCAGCCCGCTCGGCAGCCTCGACCGCGCGCAGCTTGCGCAGGTGTTCTGCAGCTTCTACGAGACTGAGCTGGACCAGGTCCTGAAGACGACTCCGGACACGCCGGAGCAGCCCTCCACGCCGACGCAGATCCCGACGCAGGTTCTGAAGGCGGCGTAACCAATTCCCGATATGCAACCAGGGAGACCGCTTCGGCGGTCTCCTTTTTGTGCGTTTTTGCCGGTGCTTCTGTTGCTGGATTATGCTTGACAATTCCGGAAAACCTTTTACAATATAGGCGAACCAATCTGACCGACACAACCAAGGAGGTTTTTGACTATGAACATGAACAAATATCTGGACATTGCACCCGAGGTGCAGCAGGCGCTCGCGGACGGCCGCCCGGTCGTCGCGCTCGAGAGCACGATCATCTCCCACGGCATGCCCTATCCGAAAAACGTCGAGACGGCGCTGCTCGTCGAGCAGACCCTGCGCGACAACGGTGCCGTGCCCGCCACCATCGCCATCCTCGGCGGCCGCCTGAAGGCCGGCCTGTCCAAGGAGGAGATCACTTACCTCGGCAAGGCCGGGCGCAAGGTCGCCAAGGTCTCCCGCCGCGACCTGCCGGTCATCTGCGCGCGCGGCGCGGACGGCGCCACCACCGTCACCACGACGATGATGATCGCCCACATGGCGGGCATCCAGGTCTTCGCCACCGGCGGCATCGGCGGTGTGCACCGCGGCGCCGAGACGACCATGGACATCTCCGCCGACCTTGAAGAGCTGGCGCAGACGCCGGTCATGGTCGTGTGCGCGGGCGCGAAGGCCATCCTCGACCTCGGCCTGACGCTGGAGTATCTGGAGACGAAGGGCGTGCCCGTGCTCGGCTACGGTACGGACGAGCTGCCCGCGTTCTACACCCGCGAGAGCGGCCTCGGCGTCGACGCGCGCGTCGACACACCGGAGGATCTGGCTGCCATCTTCCAGGCGCAGCGCGACCTGGGCCTCAAGACCGGCATGCTCGTCACGAACCCGATCCCGCAGCAGTACGCCATGGACAAGGCCGTCATCGACAAGGCCATCGACCAGGCGCTCGCCGAGAGCCATGAGCAGGGCATCCACGGCAAGGAGACCACGCCGTTCCTGCTGGCCCGCGTGGCGGAGCTCACCGGCGGCGACAGCCTCGAGAGCAACATCCAGCTCGTGCTCAACAATGCCCGTGTCGCGGCAAAGACCGCCGTCGCCCTCTGCAAATGAGGGGCGGTGCGTGGCTCGTGCTCGCGGTGTCTGCGCTGATGGGGCTCGGCCTCACCATCGGGGCCATCGCCTCGCGCCGGCAGATGAGCACCGCCGTCGTCGTGGTGCTGTGTCTCGTCGGCATCGGCATCGTGCTCGTCGGCGCGGTGCTGAGCATCGGCATCGGGGTATTGTGAGCGCGCGAAACTGCATAAAAGCACATATCCGTATGCGCAGCTGCATCGCTGCAGATCAAAAGTTTCTGAGCAGCGGGGGAGCTCGAGGGGACAAGGCCCCCTCGAATCCGATCTGCTGCGCAAAGCGCAAAACACCGCAGGCCGGTCGGCCTGCGGTGTTTTCTTGCTTGTGCCTTATTTCTCGTCGCCGGGCTTCGGCTGCGCGACGCGGAAGATCATGCGCGGGGTCTCGGTGCTGGCTTTCGTGTTCGGGGCCACGGACTCGGTGATGAACGAGTTGCCGCCGATGACGGAGTTGGCGCCGATGACGGTCTTGCCGCCGAGGATGGACGCGCCGGAGTAGATCGTGGCGTTGTCGCCCACGGTGGGGTGGCGCTTGCCGGTCACGGCGTGGCCGTGGCGCGGGCTGAGCGCGCCGAGCGTCACGCCCTGATAGAGCTTGACGTGGTCGCCGATGATCGTCGTCTCGCCGACGACGATGCCGGTGCCGTGGTCGATGAAGAAATACTCGCCGATCTGCGCGCCGGGGTTGATGTCGATGCCGGTCGCACCGTGGGCATACTCGCTCATGATGCGCGGGATGAGCGGCACCTTGCTCTCATAGAGCTCGTGCGCCACGCGGTAGACGAAGATCGCGTACAGGCCGGGGTAGGAGAAGATGACCTCCTCCTTGCTGCCGGCGGCGGGGTCGCCGTCGAAGTTCGCGGCCACGTCCTTCATGAGCATCGCCTGGATCTGCGGCAGGCGGCACAGGAACCGGTCGCACACGGCGCTCGTGCGCTCGCGCAGCTCGCTCTCGTCCTTGATCGTGTTGGAAAACGCCAGGTGCACCTGCTCGCAGAGGTCGGTATAGATCTCGCCGAGCAGGAACTCCGCAAACGTCTCGGCCGAGACGTGCGACACCGTGCCGCCCGCGAAATACGCCGGGAAGAACACCTTCTGCAGGTTCTCGATGATCTTGATGATGACCTTGCGGTCGGGCATGCGCAGCTGCTCGCTGTACATGGGCACCTCGGCCGTTTCGTAGCCGTTGGCGATCTGCGCCGCGACGGCGTGCAGCAGACTTTTTTGCGTCATGATGGGGACACTCCTTCTTCTTTCACATAGCGCCACAGGCAAAAAACGCAGGAAGCGCGTGGCTTCCTGCGTTGCAAAACCGTGTGGATGCATGACGGACGCGCCTTTTGGGTGCGGCCGTGGATTTACCGGCAGAAAGCGACGCTTCTTTGCGCACGACAACAACAGGCCGTCGGACACGCCGCGACCCGGATGCTGCTGCAGCTGCAAAGACGCATGGCTCAGGCTCCTTCCGGTTTATTTCCCCCTTCTTAAGGGGAATTCCTCTTCTTGTATAACACGATATGCCGCACTTGTCAAGAGCGTGACGGCTCAGGGCTTTTTCTTCGGCAGCTTCGTGATGCGGCCGTCGCCGTGGTCGATGTACGTGTTTTCGAGCACGTCGATCGTGCTGCGGCGCCAGTCGGCGATGTATTCCTCGCGCAGCGCCTTGCGCTCGGCCTGCTCGTCGGGTGTCAGGTCGCGCTCGCGCGCGATGCGCGTCAGCTCACTGATGCGGTCCATCTTTTCCTGTGTCAAGGCTTTGCTCTCCTCTCAGTTTTTCAGGCTGTGCAGCGGGGCGGGGATGCGCCCGCCGCGGGCGATGAACTCCGCCGCGCTGCAGCGGTTGACCGGCATGACCGGCGCGCTGCCGAGCAGGCCGCCGAATTCCACCGTGTCGCCCACCTGCTTGCCGGGCGCGGGGATGATGCGCACGGCGGTGGTTTTATTGTTGATCATGCCGATGGCGGCCTCGTCCGCGATGATGGCGGAGATCGTCTCGGCCGTGGTGTCGCCGGGCACGGCGATCATGTCCAGGCCCACGGAGCACACGCACGTCATGGCCTCGAGCTTTTCGATCGTCAGGCGGCCGGCCTCGGCCGCGGCGATCATGCCGGCGTCCTCCGACACGGGGATGAACGCGCCCGAGAGCCCGCCGACGTGGGACGAGGCCATGACGCCGCCTTTTTTCACCGCGTCGTTGAGCAGCGCGAGCGCCGCCGTGGTGCCGGGCCCGCCGACGGACTCCAGCCCCATCTCCTCGAGCACGGCGGCCACACTGTCACCGACGGCGGGCGTCGGCGCGAGCGACAGGTCCACGATGCCGAACGGCACGCCCAGCCGCACGGACGCCTCCTGCGCCACGAGCTGGCCCATGCGCGTGATGCGGAAGGCCGTCTTTTTCACCGTCTCGGCCACGACGTCGAACGGCTGGCCGTGCACGCTCTGCAGCGCGTGCTGCACCACGCCCGGCCCGGACACGCCGACGTGCACCTCGCACTCCGGCTCGCCCACGCCGTGGAACGCCCCGGCCATGAAGGGGTTGTCCTCCACGGCGTTGGCAAAGACAACGAGCTTGGCGCAGGCCATGCCGCCCTGCTCGGCCGTGAGCGCGGCGGCGCGCTTGACGGTGCGGCCCATCTCGGCCACGGCGTCCATGTTGATGCCCGCGCGCGTGGAGCCGACGTTCACGCTCGCGCACACCAGCTCCGTCTCGGCCAGCGCCTCCGGGATGGAGGCGATGAGCACGCGGTCAGAGTCCGTCATGCCCTTGTGCACGAGCGCGGAAAAGCCGCCGAGGAAGTTGACACCGATCTCATGCGCGGCGCGGTCGAGCGCCTGCGCATACGGCACATAGGAGGGCGCGCCCGAGCCCGCCGCGACGAGCGAGATGGGCGTGACGGACACGCGCTTATTCACGATCGGGATGCCGAACTCGGCCTCGATATCCTCGCCCGTGCGCACGAGCCGCCCCGCGAGGCGGCAGATCTTGTCGTACACCTTCGTGCAGCTGCGCTCAATGTCCGTGTCCGCGCAGTCGAGCAGGGAGATGCCCATCGTGATGGTGCGGATGTCGAGGTGCTGCTGGTCGATCATGGCGATCGTCTGCAAAATTTCACTGCGGTTAATCATGGCGGTGCCCTCTCAGATGCGGTGCATGGCGTTGAAGATGTCCTCGCGCTGGGCGCGGATCTGCAGGCTGCGCTGCGCGCCGGCCTCGTCGAGCGTGCGGGCGAGGGCTGCAAACGGGACGGTGCACTGCGACGCGTCCACGAGCATGATCATCGTGAAGTATTCCTGCAGCACCGTCTGGCTGATGTCCAGCACGTTCACGCCGTACTGCGCCAGCAGGGCGGTCACGTCGGCGATGATGCCGACACGGTCTTTTCCGATCACGGTTACGATTGCACGCATGGTTTGTCCTCCTTATTGACCGATCGCGCCGAGCTCGTCGAGATCGCGCTCGAACGCAGGAATGAAATGCTCCAGAAAATACTGCACCTCCGGCAGCGGCGAGGCATCCAGCGCCGCGCGCGTCTGCGCCTCGGCGGAGAGAAACTCGTTGTTACCGGCCTTGCGCTCCTCGATGCACTTGATGTAGGCCGAGAGCTTGTCGGCCGCCTTCACGAGCGGGTAAATGCTGCCGCCCTTGTCCTCGGCAAGCACATCGGCGTAGGTCGCGCGCAGCTCCGGCGGCAGCATGCCGAGCAGCTTCTGCACGGCCAGGTCCTCCACCGCGTGGTAGGCCGACATGATCTCCGCGTTGTGGTACTTGATCGGCGTCGGCAGGTCGCCTGTGAGGATCTCCGACGCGTCGTGATACAGCGCCGCCGTCGCGAGGGCGTTGACATCGCAGGGCTGGTGGAAAATGTCGCGCCGGATGACGCCGAGCGCGTGCGCCAGCACGGCCACCATGTGGCTGTGCTCCTGAATGTTCTCGGGCAGGGCGTTGCGCATCAGGCCCCAGCGCGCGATATAGCGCATGCGCGAAATGAGCGCAAAGAAGTTGGAATCCATGGTCTGTCCCCTCAAAAATGCAAAATACAGATATGAACACATTTTATCATGCCGTTCGGGGAATGTAAACACGAAAAACTGTTGCAATATCAGGTTTTCCGTGCTAAAATACAATTTCGTGCGAACAAAAATGATTTTAAAATATGTATTTGCGTTGAGGAAGTGTGCAAAATGGAGAAATTGAGAAACGTCGCCATCATCGCCCACGTTGACCACGGCAAGACTACCCTGGTCGACGAGATGCTCAAGCAGAGCGGCGTCTACCGCGAAAATCAGGAGGTCGTCGACCGCGTCATGGACTCCAACGATCTGGAGCGCGAGCGCGGCATCACGATCCTGGCCAAGAATACCGCCGTGCGCTACGGCGACACGAAGATCAACATCGTCGACACCCCGGGCCACGCCGATTTCGGCGGCGAGGTCGAGCGTGTCCTGAAGATGGTCAACGGCGTCATCCTGCTCGTCGACGCCGCCGAGGGCCCCATGCCGCAGACGCGCTTCGTGCTCAGCAAGGCGCTCGAGCTCGGCCACCGCGTCATCGTCGTCATCAACAAGATCGACCGCCCCGACCAGCGCATCCACGAGGTCATTGACGAGGTGCTCGAGCTGCTCATGGACCTGAACGCGACCGACGAACAGCTCGACTCGCCCATGCTCTTCTGCTCGGGCCGTCAGGGCACCGCGTCCTACTCCCCGGATGTGCCGGGCAAGGACCTGCGCCCGCTGTTCGACACCATTCTGGAGTATATCCCCGCGCCGGAGCAGAACGTTGACGCGCCGTTCCAGATGCTCGTGTCGTCCATCGACTACAATGAGTTCGTCGGCCGCATCGCCATCGGCCGCATCGAGCGCGGTGTCATCCGCCAGAACGAGGAGATCGCCGTGTGCAACTACCACCAGCCGGACGCCCCGGCCAAGAAGGCCAAGGCCGTGTCCATGTACGAGTTTGAGGGCCTGCAGCGCGTGCCCGTCACGGAGGCGGAGGCCGGCAGCATCATTGCCATGTCCGGCATCGGCGACATCACCATCGGCGACACGATCTGCGCGCCGACCTGCGTCGAGCCGATCGAGTTTGTGAAGATCTCCGCGCCCACGATGGAGATGACCTTCTCCGTCAACGACGGCCCGTTTGCCGGCCGCGAGGGCAAGTTCGTCACCAGCCGCCAGATCCGCGAGCGGCTCTACCGCGAGACGCTCAAGGACGTGTCTCTGCGCGTGACCGATCTCGAGGGCGCGACGGATTCGTTCAACGTCGCCGGCCGCGGCGAGATGTCGCTGTCCATCCTCATCGAGACCATGCGCCGCGAGGGCTATGAGTTCCAGGTCTCGCCCCCGCGTGTGCTCTATCAGACGATCAACGGCCAGAAGTGCGAGCCCATTGAGCGCCTCGTCGCCGATGTGCCGACCGACGCCGTCGGCGCCGTGATCGAAAAGCTCAGCGCCCGCAAGGGTGAGCTGCAGCAGATGGAGCCCATCGGCAAGCGCACGCGGCTGGAGTTTCTCGTGCCGTCGCGCGGCCTGTTCGGCTACCGCAACGAGTTTTTGACCGATACGAAGGGCGAGGGCATCATGGCCTCCGTCTTTGACAGCTACGCCCCCTACAAGGGCGACCTCAGCCGCCGCAACACCGGCTCGCTCGTCTCGTTCGAGACCGGCGAGAGCATCACCTACGGCCTGTTCAATGCGCAGGAGCGCGGTCAGCTGTTCATCGGCGCGGGCGTGCCCGTGTATGCCGGCATGGTCGTCGGCGTGTCGCCGAAGCAGGAGGACATCACCGTCAACGTCTGCAAGAAAAAGCAGCTGACCAATACCCGCGCCGCGGGCTCCGACGACGCGCTGCGTCTCGTGCCGCCGCGCAAGCTGAGCCTGGAGCAGAGCCTGGAGTTCCTCGCGGACGACGAGCTGCTCGAGGTCACGCCCAAGAGCCTGCGCATCCGCAAGCGCATCCTCGACCATGAGCGCCGCATGAAGGCCGCCCACGGCAAGGGCGCGAAATAAGTTTGGCCCGTTCCCGCCGCCGTCTGTTGGGGCGGCGGCGGGAACTTTGCGCTGAGGGGCGAATTCGGAAAGATTTCTCTTTACAAGTACCACGGGGTGTGGTATTGTAAAACAGTCCATGTGCCCGGATCCGGGGTTTGGCCGCTTTGCAGCGGTGCCTTTCCGCCCGGTTCTGCGCCAGCGGATACGAAAACAAAGAAAGGAAGTCATCACCATGATCACCAAAGCTGAAAAGACCGCAGTCATCGAAGCCAACAAGACGCACGAGGGCGACACCGGTTCTCCGGAGGTCCAGATCGCCATCCTCACCGAGCGCATCCACCAGCTCACCGAGCACCTGAAGGTGCACCCGAACGACAAGCACAGCCGTCTGGGCATGTACAAGATGGTCGGTAAGCGTCGCCGTCTGCTCGACTACCTCGCCAAGAAGGACATCGAGCGCTATCGTGCAATCATTGCAAAGCTGAACATCCGCAAGTAAGTTCGGCTTTTCCGAAGGGTATGAACGTTTGAACGCAGGGGGATAATTTCATATTGTCCCCCTGCTTTTTTCGTTCCCGCCCCGGCAGCCCATTTTTCGGGAGCGCCGCTGCCCAGTATTTGAATCTGCGCCCCATCGCGCATGGGACGCGGATGCAAGTGCTGGCTCTGGCGTTTCCGCCAACAAAAGAAAGGAGCACCAGAACCCATGATCATCACCACGCACAAGCAGTTCCCCAACTACAAGCGCTACGAGATCGAGTATGAAGGCCGTCCCCTCGTGATGGAGACCGGCAAACTCGCAGAGCTGTGCAACTCCGCCGTCCTCGTCAGCTACGGCGAGACGACCGTGCTCGTCACCTGCACGGCCTCCGCCCGCCCGAAAGACGGTGTAGATTACTTCCCGCTGTCCGTCGACTTCAACGAAAAGCTCTACGCCGTCGGCCGCATCCCCGGCAGCTTCATGCGCCGTGAGGGCAAGCCCAGCCTGCCCGCCGTGCTCGCCAGCCGCCTGATCGACCGCCCGATGCGCCCGCTCTTCCCGAGCGACCTGCGCAACGACGTCATCATCGCCTGCGAGGTCCTGTCCGTCGACCGTGACTGCAGCCCGGAGATCACCGCTATGATCGGCGCGAGCGCCGCGGTGAGCATCTCCGATGTGCCGTTCAACGGCCCCATCGCCGGCATCGTCCTCGGCTGGGACGGGGAGAAGTACCTCTTCAACCCCACGCAGGAGCAGCGCAAGACCAACCGCATGACCACCACCATCGCGGCCACGCACAAGAAGATCGTCATGATTGAGTCCGAGGCCGATCAGGTGCCGGACGATGTGATGTACGAGGGCATCGTGCAGGCGCACGAGCACCTGCAGCCTGTGCTGGACCTCATCGACAAGATGGTCAGCGAGATCGGCAAGCCGAAGTTCGAGTATGAGCACGCGTCCTTTGACGAGGACCTGTTCGAGCTCCTGTGCGCCAACGAGATGGAGGCCATGGAGTACTGCATGGACACCGACGACAAGAACGTGCGCGAGGCGCGCGTGAATGAATGGATCGCCGCCGTGCAGGCAAAATATGAAGAGGAGCACCCGGACATGATGCAGTACATGGACGAGATCCTCTACAAGATGCAGAAAAAGATCGTCAAGAAGTGGCTGCTCGCCGGTCACCGCGTTGACGGCCGCAAGATGAACGAGATCCGCCCGCTCGACGCCGAGGTCGGCGTGATCCCGCGCGTGCACGGCTCGGGCCTGTTCACCCGCGGCCAGACGCAGGTGCTGTCCATCGCCACGCTCGCGACGCTGTCCATGTCCCAGAAGCTCGACACCATCTGGGAAGAGGAAGAAAAGCGCTTCATGCACCACTACAACATGCCGCCGTACTCCACCGGCGACGCCCGCGCCGCCCGCAGCACCAACCGCCGCGAGTACGGCCACGGCGCCCTCGTTGAGAAGGCGCTGCAGTGCGTCATTCCGCCGGTCGAGGAGTTCCCGTACGCCATCCGCGTGGTGTCCGAGGTGCTCTCGTCCAACGGCTCCACGTCTCAGGGCTCCATCTGCGGCTCCACGCTCGCACTCATGGACGCCGGCGTGCCCATCAAGGCGCCGGTCGCCGGCATCTCCTGCGGCCTGATCCAGGACGGCGATGACTTCACCACCTTTATCGACATTCAGGGCGTTGAGGACTTCCATGGCGAGATGGACTTCAAGGTCGCCGGCACGAAGCAGGGCATCACCGCCATCCAGATGGACCTCAAGAACGACGGCCTCAAGCACGAGATCGTCAAGGAAGCGTTCCGCATGACGCGCGAGGCCCGCTTCCAGATCCTCGATGAGATCATGCTCAAGGCGATCGCCGAGCCGCGCAAGGAGCTGGCCGATTCCGCCCCGAAGATGATCCAGATGAAGATCAACCCCGACAAGATTCGCGAGGTCATCGGCTCCGGCGGCAAGGTCATTCAGAAGATCTGCGCCGATACCGGCTGCAAGATCGACATCGAGGACGACGGCTCCATCTTCATCGCGTCCGAGGACATCGAGGCCTGCCGCGCCGCGCGCAAGACCATCGAGAACATCGTCTTTGAGCCGGAGGTCGGCGAGCTGTACTACGGCAAGGTCTCCAACATCCGCAGCGACTTCGGCGCCTGGGTCGAGCTGGCTCCGGGCAAGGACGGCCTCATCAAGATCAAGGACCTCGAGTTCAAGCGCACCGAAAAGGTCGAGGATGTGCTCAAGATCGGCGACATGACCTGGGTCAAGGTCATGAATGTCGACGATCGCGGCCGCATCGACCTGTCCCGCAAGGACGCGATGCGTGAAAAGGGCCTGATGTAATTTCGGCACAACTGTGTGGGCGGGGTGCGCATACACCCCGCCCCTTTTTCCACGGGGGGACAGCACATCATGTATGAAAAACAGACGCTGCCGAACGGCGTGCGCATCGTCTATGAGCACATGCCGCACGTGCGCTCGGCGGCCATCGGCGTGTGGATCGGCGTTGGGTCACGGTACGAGTCACCGTGCGAGGCCGGCAGCGCGCACTTCATCGAGCACATGCTCTTCAAGGGGACGGCACAGCACTCCGCCTCCGAGCTGGCCGAGCGCATGGACGCCATCGGCGGCCAGGTGAACGCCTACACCACGCGCGAGGGCACGTGCTACTATGCGCGCGTGCTCGACGAGCACCTCGACCGCGCGGGCGATCTGCTCGCCGAGATGCTCTTCACATCGAACTTTGCCGAGGCGGACGTGGCCAACGAGCGGGGCGTCATCCGCGAGGAGATGGACATGTACGCCGACACGCCGGAGGACCTGGTCACGGAGCGGCTCATCGGCGCCGCCTTCCCCGGCGCGCTGGGGCGGCCGGTGCTCGGGCGCCCGGCCTCGATCGATCGGCTGACGGGCGCGCGTCTGCGCTCGTTCCAGACCGCGCACTATATCGCGCCGCGCATCGTCATCGCCGTGTCCGGCAGCTTTACGGACGAAAACATTGCGCGCCTCGCCGCGCACTTTTCATTCCTGCCCAGGCGGCCGGACCTGACCATGCGCTCCGGAAGCTACACCCCGGCCTTCACGCTCAAGCGCAAGGCCATCGAGCAAAACCAGATCAGCATCGGTTTTCCCGGCCTGCCGACGGGGTCGGAGGCGCGCTTCACCATGGCGCTGCTCTCGTCCATCCTCGGCGGGAACATGTCCTCGCGCCTGTTTCAGACCGTGCGCGAGAAAAACGGCCTGTGCTACGCCATCTACACCTACACGGCGAGCTTTCTCGACTGTGGCATGTTCGGCATCTCCGCCGCCGTCGGCCGCGAGACGGAGCAGCGCGCCCTCGCGCTCATCCGCGACGAGCTGGAGCGCTTCCGCACCGACGGCGTTACGCAGCCGGAGCTTGACCGCGCGCGCGAGCAGGTGCACGCGAGCGTGCTCATGGCGGAGGAATCCACCGCCTCGCGCATGAACAAGCTCGGCTATTCCGAGCTGTACCTCGGCCGGGTGCTCCCGGCGGACGAGGTGCTCGCACGCTACGACGCCGTCACGCGTGAGGACATCCTCGGCCTCGCGCGCGAGACGCTGGACTTTGACCGCGTGTCGTTTTCGGCCGTCGGCCGCCTGCGGCCGCAGGAGGAATACGCGCAGCAGCTCAAGGGATAACAAAAAACGCCGCGGAAGCTTCCGCGGCGTTTTTCTGTTTCAGTCGTCCGGCTCGCCGGCCATGACCGTGTGCCGGATGCGGCGGATACCACACCCGCGCCGCTTGCGCAAGGGGGCGGATCCTGCCGCCATGTATCGCAAAACGGAACCCCGGCGGCTTCGGGAAGAAGCCGCCGGGGTCGTTTTCGTTCTTTCAGGCGTTTTGGATCAGCAGCTCTGCGATCTGCACGCAGTTGGTGGCCGCGCCCTTGCGCACCTGGTCGCCGCAGCACCAGAGGCACAGGCCGTTGGGGTCGGTCAGGTCGGGGCGGATGCGGCCGACGAACACGAGGTCCTGATCCGACGTGTCGAGCGGCATGGGGTACTGCAGCGCGTCGAGATCGTCCACGAGGCGGCAGCCGGGGGCGGCGGCGATGGCCGCGCGCGCCTCATCGACGGAGATGTGGTGCGCGAAGTGCACGACGGCGGAGATGGAGTGGCTGCGCACGACGGGCACGCGCACGCAGGTGCACGCCACGTTCATGTCCGGCAGGTGCAGGATCTTGCGGCCCTCGTTCTGGAGCTTCATCTCCTCGGAGGTGTAGCCGTCGCACTGCTCGCCGCCGATCTGCGGGATGACGTTGTAGGCGATCTGGTGCGCGAACACCTTCGGCGCGTAGGGTTTGCCGGCGCGCAGGGCGTCGACCTCATTCTGCAGCTCGATCGGGCCGCCGGCGCCCGCACCGGACACGGCCTGATACGTCGACACCACCATGTCGCGGATGGGCGAGAGCTTGCGCAGCGCGTTGATGGCGGTCAGCGTGATGATGGTCGAGCAGTTGGGGTTGGAGATGATGCCGTGGTGCAGCTTCACGTCTCCGGCGTTGATCTCCGGCACGACGAGCGGCACGTTTGGGTCCAGGCGAAAGGCCGAGGAGTTATCCACGAACACGGCGCCGGAGCGCACGATCGCGGGGGCGAAGCGCTCGGCAATGTCGTTTTCCGCCGCGCCGAGGACGATGTCCATGCCGGAGAAGGCGGCGTCTGTTGCCTCCTCGAGGGCGATATTCTGTCCCTGCCACGACACGACCTTGCCGGCCGAGCGGGCGCTTGCGAGCAGGTGCAGCTCCCCGACGGGGAACTTGCGCTCGGCGAGGATCTTCATCATTTCCTGCCCGACGGCGCCGCTGGCGCCGAGAATGGCAACACGATACTGCTTCATATCCAAAAACTTCCTTTCTTATTTCACAAAGCTGTTGTACAGGACCTGAATGGCGGGCGCGAAATCCTTCGTGTCCACACCGACGATGATGTTGAGCTCATCCGGCCCCTGCGAGATCATGCGGATGTTGATGCCGTGCTCGCCGAGGGCGGCGAAGATGCGGCCCGACGTGCCGGGGCGGAAGGCCATCTTCCGGCCGACGGCCGCGACGATGGAGATGTTTTCCGTCACGTGGAGATTGTCCGGGCGCAGCTGCTTTTCCAGCTCGCCGAGGATGGAATACAGGCAGGGGGCGACCCGCTCGCTCGAGACGACGAGCGACAGGCAGTCGATGCCGCTGGGGGCGTACTCGATGCTCACGCCGTGACGCTCGAACACCTCGAACACCTGCCGGAACGTGCCCACGCTCGAGGACATGCCGGACTTGGCGATGGTGATGATGGAATAGTTTTTCTTGCCCGCGATGCCGGTGATGAGCCGGCCGTCGTCCACGTCGTCGAACGACTCCATGATGAGCGTGCCGGGGTGGTCGGGGTCGTTGGTGTTGCGGATGTTGAGCGGGATGTTCTTCTCGCGCACGGGGAAGACCGTGCCCTCGTGCAGCACCTGCGCGCCGACGAAGCTCAGCTCGCGCAGCTCGTTATACGTGATGCGCTCGATGGGCAGCGGGTCGGGCACGATGCGCGGGTCGGCCATGAGGATGCCGGACACGTCCGTCCAGTTTTCGTACACGTCGGCATTCAGCGCCGCGGCCGCGAGCGCGCCGGTGATGTCGCTGCCGCCGCGGGAGAACGTGCGGATCTTGCGGTCGGGCGTCACGCCGTAAAAGCCGGGGATGACAACGCTGCGGCCGTCGGCCAGGCGCTGCAGCGCGGCGTAGGACGCCTCCTTGTCGATCGTGCCGTCAAAGCGGAAGCGCACCCACAGCTCCGCGTCCAGAAACGAGTAGCCGAGGTAGTCCGCCATGAGCAGGGCGGAGAAATATTCGCCGCGCGACACGAGCTCCTCCTCCGAGATGCCGGCGCGCATCTGCCGGCGCAGCACATCGAGCTCGGCCTCGATGTCGACGTTCAGGCCGCATTCGTCGCGGATGGCGATGTAGCGATCACAGATCATCTGGAAGATGGCGTCGCAGCTCACGCCGTACTGCAGGTGCGCGTAGCACAGGTACAGGAGGTCTGTGAGCTTGTGGTCGTCCGCGCTGCGCTTGCCGGAGGCGGACACGACGATCACTTTCCGCGCGGGGTCGGCGCGCACGATGTCGCGCACCTTTTCAAACTGTTTGGCGTCCGCCATCGACGAGCCGCCGAATTTTGCAACCTTCAGCATGGGGCCCTCCTTACTGCAGCGCGGCAAAGAAGCTCTCGCCGTCCTGCGTCAGCGCCTGCGCCATGAGCGCGTGCATCCGGCTCACGGGCACGGGCTGCGTGATGACGGCACCGTCCCAGTCGCCCTCGGCGAGGGCGGCCAGCTCCGGCAGCGCGGCGCGCGTGCGCACGTAGTAGCGGTGCTGCACGCCGGAATTGTCCGGCACGGCCGGGACGAACGAATCGGTGTAAAACGCATGCGCGCCGCGCGTGATGTCCACGAGGTCCTGCACGACGTTGTAGGCCGTCGGGTAGCGGCCCGCGCCCTGACCGAAGAAGCTCTGCACGCCCATGCGGTCCCCGTCCATACTGATGAGGTTGAAGTTTGCGGGCACGGCCGCCTCGAGCGTGTCATGGCCCAGCAGCGTCGGCTCGACGTAGGCGCGGATGCTGCCGCTTTTTTGCTCGGCCGTCGCGATCAGCTTGCACGTGCAGCCGTGCGCCTGAAAGCGGGCAATGTCCGCCTTGCGCACGTTGCGGATGCCGAACACCGGCACGTCTGCCTCGCGCAGCGACACGCCGAAGGCCACGTTGGCGGACAGGATCAGCTTGCGCTGAATGTCCAGCCCGTCAATGTCGGCCGAGGGGTCAGCCTCGGCATAGCCGAGCGCCTGCGCCTGCGCGAGCACGTCGGCAAAGTCGACGTCGCTGCCGTGCATCGCGTCCATGATGTAGTTGGTCGTGCCGTTGAGGATGCCCCAGACGCGGGAGATGTGGTTGGCGCGCGCGGCCTTTTCGAGGTTCGTCAGCCACGGGATTCCGCCGCCGACCGCCGCCGTGCACCGCAGCGCCGCGCCGTGCTCTTTGGCGAGCGCCGTGAGCTCGTCATAGTAGCGGCACATGAGGTATTTGTTCGAGGACACCACGTTTTTTCCGGCGCGCAGCGCGGCCGCCACGTATTCATACGCCGGGTGCAGGCCGCCCATGACCTCCACGACGGTGTCGACCGTCGGGTCGTTGAGAATGTCCTGCATCTCGTAGGTGGTTCGGGCTGTCAGCTCGCCGAGATCGCGCCGGCACAGCACCCACGCCGCGCGGATATCGTCCCGGCCGGCGAGCATATCGTAAACGCCCCTGCCGACAACGCCAAAGCCCAGAAGTCCGATGTTCATGATGTTCCCTCACTTTGTTTTGATGAAAATTGCCCGCGTATAGCGGACAGATGTTTTTCTAGCGAGAACAATATATCACGCGTGGCCGCAGATTGCAAGAGGGCGCGGACACTTTTCCCCGAAACCGGCAAAAAACCGGCAGAAGGGACCTTCTGCCGGTTGCCTTTGTGCAGTTTTACGGCCCGGCGTCCGGCTGCGTCAACCAGAGCAGCGCACCGAGAAGGAAAAACAGCATCGCCGCGGTGCTGCGGGCGCTGTACAACCGCGGCAGCATCACGCCGGCCGCGGGCAGCACGACGCTGACGACCAGAAACGCCAGCCACAGGCCGAACAGCGTCCAGACGAGCGGGTGCACCCAGGGCGCGCCGCGCCGCGGCCGCAGACGTGTGACCATGCGCAGCGCCTGCAGCAGCGTCCACGCCAGTGCGCACAGCAGCAGCGGCTCGGTTATGAGTATGGCTGCCAGCGGCGCCATGTCTCCGCGCTGGTACTGCCGGAGGCAGACCGCGTGCAGGTATGCCCACAGCCCGGCCAGCACGAGCGTGACGGCCCCTATGATGCTCAGTCTGCGCAGCTCTGTCCGGCGGGCGGCGGCGGGCGGTTCCCCGTCCAGCAGCTCCGTGAGCTCAACGCCGAGCGCGTCCGCGAGCCGCTGCAGCGTCTCCACGTCCGGGCGGGAGCGGCCGGTCTCGTAATTCGATATGGTCTGCCGCGTCGTGTGCACGGTCTGTGCCAGATCGTCCTGCGTCAGATGCCGGCGCGTGCGGGCGCGGCGGATGTTGGCCCCAATGTCGCGCATGGCGTTCACCTCGCCCAAAGCATACCACGTCCGGGCGCGATTTGTCACGCAAAGAACCTTTGCGCGCGTGAAAAACCGGCGGGTTTGTGTCCCGCCGGTCGTGTTTGTGCAGGTTTTACTGTCCGCGGTTTTGCAGCGCGGTCAGATAGGGGTTGAAGCGGCGCTCGGTCTCGAGTGTGGAGCAGTCCATGTGGCCGGGGTAGACCTCGTAATCGCCGGGCAGGGCCGCGATCTTCGCGAGCGACTGCAGCTCGACCTCCATGCTGCCGCCGGCAAAGTCCGTGCGGCCGCAGGAGCCGGCGAAGAGTGTGTCGCCGGTGAAGAGCGCGTCGCCGCAGATGAGCGTCACGCCGCCGGGCGTGTGGCCGGGCGTCTCCATGACGCGGAAGGTCAGATTGCCGACCTTGACCTCGTCGCCCTCCTTATAAAAGGTCGTGCCCTCGGGCGGGGTGAACGTGTAGCTGTCGAAGGCGACGGCCGTGCCCGCGTCGAGCGCGTTCATGTACACGGGCGCACCGGTCTCCTCGTGCACGGCGTAGACGGCGCCGGTGTGGTCATAGTGGCCGTGTGTGAGCAGAATGGCGCGGCAGGTGAGGTGGTTGTCCTCAAGGTAGTAGAGGATGGTGTTGGACTCGTCGCCGGGGTCGATGACGGCGCACTCGAGCGTGGTCTCGTCCGTGACGATGTAGCAGTTGGTCATGAGGTGCCCGACGGGCAGACATTTGATGAGCATGGGGTGGCCTCCTTTATAAATGATCGGTATCGAGCAGGATGGTGACGGGGCCGTCGTTGACGGACGCAACCTGCATGTCCGCGCCGAACACGCCCGTGCGCACCGTGAAGCCGCGGGCCTGACAGCCCGCGATCACGCGCTCGTAGAGCGGCACGGCGGTCTCCGGCCGGGCGGCGGCCGTGAAGCCGGGGCGGCGGGAGCGGCAGTCGGCAAAGAGCGTGAACTGGCTCACGATGAGCAGCTCGGCCCCGGCGTCGGTGGGGTTGACGTTCATCTTGCCATTGGCGTCCTCAAACACGCGCAGGCCGCAGATGCGGTCGACGATGCGGTCGGCCTCGGCCGCCGTATCGGACACGTGCACGCCCAGCAGGACGAGAAAGCCCCGGCCGATGCGGCTGTATTCGGCGCCGTCGATGGTGACGGACGCCTCGGTGACGCGGGTGACGACGGCTCTCATGCTTTGCCCTCCTGTTTGGCTTTTTTGGCCTGTTCGGCCTGCAGCTCGGCGGTGTGCGCGGTGGCCTTCGCCGGATCGGACGCGCCGCTGCGCGAGATGCGGATGACGCCGCGGATGGCGCTCAGGCGGCTGATGATCGTGCGCAGCTCGGCCAGATTGTGCACCTCAACGGTGATCGTGATGGTCGAGCGGCCGCTGTCCACGTCGCGCGCGGTGAGCGTGCGCACCTTGGCGTTGAGCGCGTTGAGCGCGGTGGCCACGTCCATGACGAGGCCCGAGCGCTGCGCGCTGAGCAGCATGAGCGTCGTGCTGTAGGAATCGGTGGTGTGCTCGGCCCAGCTCACGCGGATCCAGCGGCCGGCAGTCTCCGGATTGTCGCGGCTGGCGAGATAGTTTTCGCAGTCCGTCCGGTGGATGGACACGCCAGCGCCGCGTGTGATGAAGCCGATGATGCCGTCGCCGGGCACCGGCGTGCAGCAGCGGGAGAATTTGATGAGGCAGTTGTCCAGTCCCTCGACCAGGATGCCGTGCACGGCGTGGCGCGGGCGCTTGTTGCGGCGCTCGGCCGCCTCATTGATGCGGTCGATGGCGTTTTTCTGGTTGGCCTTCTGGTTGCGCAGGATCTCGTCGCGGATGCGGTTGACGGTGCGCGTGGCGGTCACGCCGCCGTAGCCGATGGTGGCGTACAGATCGTCGAGCGAGGTAAAGGCCAGCCGCTTGAGGATCAGCGGCAGGATCTCGTCACCCATGATGTCGGCCGGGGCGATGCCGTTGGCGCGCAGCTCGCGCTCAAACTGCTCCTTGCCGTGGACGATGTTCTCCTCTCGGCGCTCTTTTTTGAACCACTGCTTGATCTTTGTGCGCGCGGCGCCGCTCTTGGCGAGGTTGAGCCAGTCGCGGCTCGGGCCGGGCGCGTTTTTCGACGTGCGGATGTCCACAATGTCGCCGTTTTGCAGTACGTAGTCGAAGTTCACGATGCGGCCGTTGACCGTCGCGCCGACCATGCTGTTGCCGATCGCGGAGTGGATGCTGTAGGCGAAGTCGATCGGCGTGGCGCCGGCGGGCAGGTTGATGACATCGCCCTTCGGCGAGAACACGAACACCTCGTCGGCGAACATGTCCACCTTCAGGTTGTGGAAAAAGTCCTGCGCGTCAGACTCCTGCTGCGTCTCGAGCAGGCGGCGGATCCAGGCGAACTTCTCCTCGTCGCCGGGCTTGGTGCCCTCGCCGCTGCCGGTCTTGTATTTCCAGTGCGCCGCAACGCCGTACTCCGCCGTCATGTGCATCTCCCACGTGCGGATCTGCACCTCGAACGGGATGCCCTCCGAGCCGATGACCGTCGTGTGCACGCTCTGGTACATGTTCGGCTTCGGCGTGCTGATGTAGTCCTTGAAGCGGCCGGGCAGCGGCTTATACATGTCGTGGATGATGCCGAGCACGTTGTAGCAGTCGGGGATCGTGTCCACGATGACGCGGAATGCGCAGAGGTCAAAAATGCCGTTGATGTCGAGCTTCTGCGCGTACATCTTGCGGTAGATGCTGTAGATGTGCTTGATGCGGCTCGAGATCGTCGCGTGCACGCCCTCGGCCTCCAGGCGCTCGCGGATCTGCGTGCGCATCTCGCCCATGAATTTTTCGAGCGTGGGCATGCGCTCGTCGAGCGCGTCCGTGATGGCCTTGTAGCCCGCGGGGTCGAGATACAGCAGCGAGAGGTCCTCGAGCTCCCACTTGATCTTCTGCATGCCGAGGCGGTGCGCGATGGGGGCGTAAATCTCCATCGTCTCGAGGGACTTAATGCGCTGCTTTTCCTCGCTCTGGTAGGCCATCGTGCGCATGTTGTGCAGGCGGTCGGCCATCTTGATGAGGATGACGCGGATATCCTTGGCCATGGCCAGGAGCATCTTGCGCATGTTCTCCATCTGCTGCTCTTCCACGCTCGTGTACTGCACGCGCGTGAGCTTCGTGACGCCCTCGACAATGTCGGCCACCGAGGCGCCGAAGCTGCGCGCGATGTCATCGTGCGTGAGCGAGGTGTCCTCGATCGTGTCGTGCAGGAGGGCGGCGATGATCGAGTCCTCGTCGAGCCCCATCTCCGCCGTAATGATGGCGGCGGCGATGCAGTGCGACACGTAGGGCGAGCCGTCGCGGCGCTTCTGGCCGGAGTGGGCCCGGTCGGCGCACTCGAAGGCCGCGCGCACGCGGCCAAGGTCGGCCGGGATGCCGGCGGCGGTGATCTTCTGTTCCAGCTCCTGATAGTGGGCCTCGAGGTCGTAGGGCTTCGGGGTCACGTTTTCGGCGCGGGTCGCTTTAGACATATAGACAGCTCCTTTCCGGAACGGAATGGGGATTTCTTGAAAGTGGTTCATAGCAGGCTCTGGCGGCGCTCGCGCAGGGTCTGCAGCAGCTTCGACGCGCCGAGGTCCACCTTGCCGCTCGTCGGCAGCGGGCGCAGGCGCAGCGTCTCATCGTCGAAGTCCACGGCGGCGAGGCCCATCTCGGCCATGACGCGCAGGCACACGCAGAACTTCTCCGGCCGCATGGGCGCGCGCGCGGGCAGCTCCCCGAGCGGGAAGGACACCGGCGCGCTCAGCCACCGCCACGCCACGGCAAAGTCCGCGCGCAGGGGGTAGAGGTCCACCGTGTCCCACGCGGGGATGCACTGATTTTTCAGCAGCGCGCGGCACAGGGGCAGCGGGTCGCTCGGGCGCACGTCGGTCACGAGCAGCTGCACGCTGCGGCGGCCGCGGAATTCATTGATCTGCGGCGTGAAGGCCACGTCTACCCACTGGCCGATGCGCACGCCCAGCTCCGCCGGGGTGCACGAGAAGAAGATGCCGGCATAATTATACCCGCCCTTGGCAAAATGCAGCCGCAGGTGGCGGCCGCCGCCGATGGGCACGGCGTTGACCAGCCGCGCGCCCGTGATGCACAGCAGGGGCTTGGGGTTGCCGTTGCCGCACGGCTCGAGCGCGTCGAGCGACTCGATGCACGGCATGGTCAGCAGGTGCGGATCGTTCACGCGCAGGTCGCACGTGAGCTCCGGCAGGTCGTCGGCCGGGTTCTGGCGGTAATACTCGCCGAGCGCGCGGCGGAAGCGGTCGATATTCTCGCGCCGGATCGTCAGCCCGGCCGCCAGCGCGTGGCCGCCGAAGCCCTCGAGATACTCCGAGCAGGCGCTCAGGGCGTTATAGAGGTTGAAGCCGCCGAAGCTGCGGCACGAGCCCTTACCGCGCTCGCCGTCGCAGCAGATCATGATCGTCGGCAGATGAAACTCCTCGCTCAGGCGCGAGGCGGCGATGCCGATCACGCCCTGGTGCCACGAGTCGCTCGCGAGCACGAGCGGCATCCGCGGCGGGTAGCGGCACGCGATGGCTGAGGCCTCCTCCCAGATCTGCTGCTCGAGCGCCTGCCGCTCGCGGTTGAGCTGGCAGAGCCCGGCGGCGTAGCGGTCGGCCTCGCCGTCGTCCTTTGTCAGCAGCAGCAGCGCCGCGACGGCCGTCTTGCCCAGGCGGCCGGCCGCGTTGATGCGCGGCGCGAGCGTGAAGCCAATGGTCGTGGCCGTGACGGGGCGGCCCTCCGCGCCGCACTCGTGCAGCAGCGCGCGGATGCCCGGCCGGGGGCGGGCATTGATCTGCGCCAGCCCCTGCGCCACGAGGTAGCGGTTCTCGCCCGTGAGGGGCATCACGTCCGCTACCGTGCCGATGGCGACGAGGTCGCCGTATTTGCGCAGCACCTGTTCGCTGCCGCCCTCGAGCGCACACAAAAGCTTATACGCCACACCTACGCCCGCGAGCCCGCTGTTCGGATACTGCGAGCCGGGGCGCTTCGGGTCCACGACGGCCACGGCGTTCGGGATCGCCTGCCCGCTGCACTCGTGGTGGTCGGTGATGACCATGTCAATACCGCGCTGCAGGGCATAGTTCGTTTCGTCGATGGCGGTGATGCCGCAGTCGACGGTGATGATGAGCGTGATGTCGCTCGTGCGCTGGAGGCTCGTGATCGCGTCCATGTTCAGGCCGTAGCCCTCTTCGATGCGGTCGGGGATGTACGGATGCACGGGCACGCCCTGCCGGCGCAGATAGTCCGTGAGCACGCACGTGGACGTGATGCCGTCGACGTCATAGTCGCCGAACACGGCCACGTTTTCCCGGCGCTCGATGGCGGTGCGGATGCGCGCGACGGCCTTGTCCATGTCCTGCAGGAGCATGGGGTCGAACACGCTCTGGTCGCCGCCGCTGAGAAAATCGCGCGCCTGCCCGGGGTCAGCATACCCGCGCAGGGCCAGCAGCACCGCCAGCAGCGGCGAGTAGCCCGCGCGCAGCAATGCCTCCGGCGGCTGCGGCGCTGTGTATGGAATTTGCCAGTTGCGGTATTTCATAAGTGCAATGTGCCTCGAATCCCAAAACGATACCTATAGAAATAATTTATTATTTTATCAAATTTTCTGACCGGATGCAAGAGGCGCGTGTCGGGTATTCGATTTCCTGTGCTTGACAGGTGTTGCCTGCGGTGGTACGATGTGACGGAGTGTGCCGGCGTGGCGAAACAGGCAGACGCAAGGGACTTAAAATCCCTCGGTGGCAGCACCGTGCGGGTTCGAGCCCCGCCGCCGGCACCACGTCGGAGCGAACGCAGATCGTTCGCTCCGACTTTACGTGAGCCGTGCGTTCCGCGCGGCCGGGAGGGAACTGCTTTGAACGAACGACCGCATGTTGATTATTTTGACGGCCTGCGCATTTTCGCTGCGCTGTGCGTCATTTTCATGCACACGGCGGCCGGCCCGCTGCGCGCCGGCATCAACGCCGGCTGGCACCTGCTCAACGTATGTACGTCGCTTGCCTTTACGGCGGTGCCGCTGTTTTTCATGATGTCGGGTATCTGCTCATGACGAGCCGGAAAACGGCCGACATTTCCGTGCTGCTGCGCCACCGGCTGCCGCGGCTGGTCGTGCCGCTCGCGGGCTGGACGGTCGTGGCCGTGCTGTGGCAGATGTTTCTGGCGCACACGCTCACGCCCGGCACCATCTGGGCGCAGCTCGTCACGGCGCTGCACGGTCCGGTCATGGTGCACTTCTGGTATCTGTATACGCTCATTGCGCTCTATGCGCTCTCGCCGATCCTCTACGGCGGGATCCAGGTGCTCGGCAAGTCCGGGCGGGTGTATCTGTTCGTGCTGGCGGCGGCCGTGTCGGCGCATACGATCTTGATGACGGTGCTGCCGGATGGTGCGGCGCAGTATGTCGATCTGGACATTTTCGACAAGCTCAAGATCTTCGGCGGGCACATGGCCACGTTCGTGCTCGGCTACCTGCTCGGCAGCTGCGAAAAAAAGATCCCGAATTGGCTGCTTGCGCTCGGCGCGGTCGTGTCGCTCGCGGTGATCTCGGTCGGCACATGGGTGCTCACGGTGCGCACGGGAGAGTTTAATCAGAACTTCCAGAACCAGAGCTCCGGGTTCGAGATCGTGCTGGCCGCGTGCATTTTCCTGCTGTGCAAGCAGACGTGCAATCGACCGCCGCGCGCATGGGTCAAGGCCGTTACGGAGCCGGTCGTCGCGCTGTCGATGGCGATCTACCTCATGCACAACATTTTCCTGAGCATGCTCTATTCCGCCGGCGTGTCGGTGCGCTCGTTCGGCAGCACGGTGGGCGTGACGCTGCTGGTGTTCGCCGCCTGCTTTGTCGTGACCAAGACGGTCGCGACCGTCCGGCCGCTGTGCTACCTTGCCACGGGCAAGGCCTATGCCGAGGCGTGCCGCAGCTGCAACTGGGTGGCCACGTTCCGCAGGCTGCGCGGGCACAGCACGGCGGAAAAGTGAGCCGTTTGGAAATGGATATCGAAAGAACGAAAGCGTACTATGCGCACCTCGGCAGCGGTGACCTGTGCGACTGCGCCTACTGCCAAAACTACATGAAGGAGATCAAAGCAAGTTATTCCGCGCTTGCAGAATATTTGCGGCGCATGGGCGTCGATATTGAAAAGCCCTTTGAGACGATGCCGCTCGACCCGGATGAAATGGGGCATCTTGCGTATCCGCTTGCCCAGTATATCGTCTGCGGAGATCCGAACGATTTCCGTGCGGCGACGATCCAGGACGTGCACGTGGACATTTCTACGGTGCACCCTGCAACGGGAATACAGGAGCCGCATTTTGTCATAGATGTCTATCCTATTTGCCTGAAATGGGTCATGTAGGTGAGGACGTGTCGCTCATCAAAAAAGCACTTGCTTAGCAAGTGCTTTTTTTGATGGTATGATACATACTTACTGTGCGGTATGGCGCAGCGTCACGCGCTCGGCCACGACGGCGATGTAGCCCAGCACGATCGTGAGATAATACGACGCCAGACGCCAGATGAGCATGGCAGTCGTCAGATAGTCGCCGAACAGCGGCGAGAAGGCGAGGTAGAACGTGCCCTCGCTCGCGCCGGATGCGCCCGGCATGGGAAAGCAGCTTGCCCCGATGTACAGCAGCACCTGCGTGCCCGTGACCTGCCAGAACGGCACGCCGCGCAGACCGAAGCCGCGGTACGTGCAGTAGGCGACCGACATATATGCCGTGCACTGCAGCAGCGCGAGCGCGAGCGCCCCGGCGAGCTTGCCGCGGTGCCGGATGCCGGCGGCGAACGCGTCGTGATACTCCGCCACGAAGGCGCACCACTTGCCGGCGGCTGCCTCGGGGTCCGCGCCCCGGCGGACGAACGGGCGGCGCTTGTACAGCCAGCGGATGCACGCCGTGCCGAACGAGGACATCGGCTTTGGAAAAATGGCCGAGAGCAGCACGAGCGACAGCAGCCCCGCGTGCACGAACAGACCCAGCGCCAGCACGGGGATCCACGCCGCGCTCTGCGCCGCGAGCTTGCCGCCGCACAGGCACATGCCCACGATGCCGAGCGTTACGAGCGCGATGTTCCACAGGCTGTAGACCGTGCAGATGACGGACGTGGCCGTGCCGGTCGGGATGCCGCGGTGGTGCATGTGCAGCACCTGAAACGGCTGGCCGCCCGCGGCCGCGGGCGTCACGGCCGAGTAGAAGAAGCCGATCATCGACACGTCGATGCTGTCGCCGAGCGGCTGCGCGCAGCCGAACGCGCGCGTGATGAGCCGGTACTTGAGCGCGTCGCACAGATAGTATAGCAGCATGCACCCCACGATCGCGACCGTCCAGCCCGGCAGCAGTGCCGCGAGCGAGGCGCGCACGTCGCCCGCGTCGAGCGTTGCGGCGGCAAACACCGCCAGCGCCGCCGCGCCGAGCGTCAGCAGGCCGATCGAGAGCCATTGTTTTTTCTTGTCGCGTTTCATGGGCAGACCTCGTTGCAGGAGAAGATTCGGATTTGGCCCTCTATTATAACGGATATGCAGGCCAAGTGCAACCAAAAACCGGGCGTCCCGACTGGGACGCCCGGTTTGGCAATCAAAAGACGAGCTGCACGAGCAGCATGTAGCACACGGTGCCGGCGGCGATGCTCAGCAGCGTGTTGCGCCGCCACCAGTGCAGGCCGGCTGTTACGCCGACGGCGATGACCTGCGGCACCCACGCCCCGGCGGCGGTGAACTGCATCCCGCGCAGGCAGTAGACCAGCAGCGAGACCATGACGGCCATGGGCAGAATTTTGCCGAGGTACTCCACAACCTTCGGCACGGCGCGGCGGCCGAACAGCAGCCACGGCAGCCAGCGCTCGAAAAACGTGCACGCGGCGCAGACCGCGATGATGGCGATGCTCTGTCCGACGGAGAGAGTCATACGGCGGCACCTCCTTCGGCATACTTCGGCTCGAGCACCGGGCGCAGCAGCGTGAGCGCCGCGACCGTCACGAGCAGGGACGGCAGCAGGAATTTATCCGGCCCGAGCAGCAGCAGCGCGCCGATGCTCGACACGGCCGCGACCACGGCGGGGATGCGCGTGCGCGCGCCGCGCAGCTGATCGACCACGATGACCGTGAACAGCGCCGTGAGCGCAAAGTCGATGCCCGTGGTGTCAAATGGGATGAGTGCGCCGACGAGCCCGCCGAGCATGGACAGCGCCACCCAGTAAAACGTCACGAGCGCGGCCGTGAGCACGTAGGCCCACTTCTCGTTGACGTCGGGGCCAAAATCGTGCGAGCAGTGCAGCGAATAGTTCTCGTCGCACAGCGAATAGATCAGAAACCAGCGCCACGGGCCGAAGGAGCGGAACTTGTCGATGAACGACAGGCCGTAGAAAATGTGCCGGCTGTTGAGCAGCAGCGCCAGCACGGCCACCGTGGCAAGCGACACGCCGCCGGCAAAAAACGTGACCATGAGAAACTGCAGCGAGCCCGCCAGCACGAACAGACTGCACGCGCCCGACCACAGGAAGTTATACCCCGCCTGCTGCATGAGCAGCCCGTAGGCGATGCCGACGGGGAAGAAGCCGATCAGGATCGGAATCGAGTGATGGAAGGCGTAGGCGGCCGTCTTGCGCATGGCGCAGCGCTCCTTTCGGACGAAAAATGGCGGTGGAGCCCAGTATAGCAGAGCATTTTCGCTTTTTCAACAAGGGTTATAAAAATGTCAGCGCCCGCCCGTTGGGGCAGACGCTGACGGAAATTTTTTATGCGGGGTTCAGCTCAGGCCGGGGATCTTCAGACCGAAGAAGTCGATGAGCTGGCAGAAGAGGATGAACGCGAGCAGGACCGGCACGATGAACTTGAAGCAGACCTTGAAGTAGCCGGCGGCGCGGTACTTCACGCCGCTCTGCTCGCACTCGAGCTGCACGACCTCGGGCTTGAGCACCCAGCCGATGAGGATCGTCATCACGAGCGCACCGAGCGGCATGAGGATGCCCTCGGCCACCATGTCGTACAGGTCGAGCCAGCAGTCGTTCCACCCGTGCACGCTCAGGCCGAACAGGGTGGCCGGCGTCTCGACGGCGGCGCCGCCGGCAACGCCCGCGCCCAGACCGTCGAGCGCGACGAGCGAGCCCGCCACGAACACGAGCGCCGCAACGCTGGCCGTGTGCTTGGCGCGCTTGGGCGTGAGGCCCTTGTCGAGCTGCTTGTCGACGGCGTAGGCCGTGCACAGCTCGAGCATGGAGATCGACGACGTGAGCGCCGCGATCAGCACGAGCAGGTAAAACAGGAAGCCGATGAAGTTGCCGACGCTGCCCATGTGGGCGAACACCGTCTGCATCGAGGCGAACAGCAATCCGGGGCCGGCGCCGTACTCCACGCCGAAGGCGGAGCAGGCGGGCATGACGGCCATGCCGGCCATGAGGGCGATGAGCGTGTCCGCACCGCAGACGATGAGCGCGTTGCGCTGCAGGTGCTCCTGCTTGCCGAGATAGGAGCCGTAGGTCATCATGACGCCGAGACCGATCGACAGCGAGAAGAACATCTGCCCGGCGGCACTCTTGAGCACGCGGCCGAAGCCAATGTCCGGGTTGCTGAACACGGAGAAGTCGGGGCTGAACATGAACTTGTAGCCCTCGGCCGCGCCGGGCTGGCAGGCGATGTAGAGGATGATGAACACGAGCAGGCAGAACAGCGCCGGCATGCCGACGTTGCAGAACTTTTCGATGCCGCCCTGCACGCCGCCGGACACGACGAGGATGTTGAGCAGGATATAGAGTACGAAAAACAGGATCATGCTGTTCGTATCCGTCAGGAAATAGCCGAAAAAGCCCGTGCCCTGGCCGGACCAGGCAAACTCGCTCCCGCCGAAGATGGCCAGGAAGTAGCCGGCGGCGTAGCGCAGGACGATGCCGCCGAGCACGAAGTAAAAGCACATGATGCAAAAGCCGCACACGATGCCGGCATAGCCGAGCCAGGTGTACTTTTTGGACAGGCTGCGGTAGGTGCTCACGGCGCTCTTGCCGCTGCGGCGGCCGAGTGCGAGCTCGCCGAGCATGACCGTCACGCCCACGAGCACGACGAGCACGAGATACAGCAGCAGGAACACGGCGCCGCCGCTCTTGCCCATTTTATACGGGAAGCCCCAGATGTTGCCGAGGCCGACGGCCGAGCCGATCGAGGCCATGAGGAAGCCGAAGTTGCTGCCCCAGCCGCCGCGTTTGGATTTGATTTCCGTATCCACGAGATCCCTCCTGATTTTTTCACATTTCTCCCAAAATACTGTACCGAAAGGTGCAGATATGCCATCATTATACCAGACAAACGGCCAATTGCAAGCCGCCGTTACACACTTGACAAATATTTGCGCAAAAATGCGGCCGCCCCGTGTCGGGCGGCCGCGTGATCGAGTGAACGCTCACAGGTCGAGAATGCCAATCAGCACGATGCCGACGACGATCAGCAGCAGCATGAGATAGTGCCGCCACGAGAGCTTCTCGCGCAGGAAGATGCGGCTCCAGAGCACGGACGCGGCGCAGTAGGCCGAGATGATGGGCGCGGCGTACATGACGTGGTCCTCGTCCGCGATGGCGTAGATGTACGCGAACTGGCCGGCCGTCTCGAACAGCGCGCCGACGTACTTCGGCCCCTCGCGCTTGGGCAGGAAGCGGTCGTGCCGGATGAACTTGACATACACGAATGACACCACCGCCGCGAACAGGAACGTCAGCTCATAGGCGCAGTTGGCGGCGTCCGGGTCAAGGCGCGTGAGCACGCGGCTGTCGGCAAACGTGCCGGCTGCGTCGAGCAGGCAGTAGGCCACCGGCAGCGCGAGGGCGAGCCAGCTCTTGGCGTAGCGGTAGTTCGAGGCCGCCTGGCGCGCGCGGCGCAGCTCGTCGTCCTCGCGCGACTCGACCACGCCGAGCCCGATCACGCCGACGCACACGAGCGCGATGGCCAGCAGCACCATCACGCGCATGCCGCCGCTGAGGTCTTCGTCCAGCCCGCCGAAGCACAGGTACAGCACGGCCACCACCGCGCCGGAGGCGTTGCAGATCGGCGACGAGATGGACAGCTCGATATAGCGCAGGCCGACATAGCCGAGCGCCATCGACACGATGTACAGCAGCGACACGGGCAGGTACGTCCAGATGACGTGCCACGTCACGCTCACGCCGCCGATGAAAATTTCATACGCCGCGTGCAGGCCCATGACGACGCCGACGGCGATGACCATTTTTAAATGTGCCAGATGATCGTCCGCGTCGCGGCAGCCGATTTTTGAAAACAGATCCGAGCCTGACCAGCACAGCAGGGCAATCAGGGAAAGCCAGAACCACATATTTTATTTCTCCTCCAGTTGATCAAGTGTAACGAGGCCGGCGTCCACGAGCTTCTGCAGGCTCATGAGGATGCCGAGTTTGGCGTGATACCACGTCAGGCCGCCCTGAAAATACACGGCGTAGGGCGGGCGGATCGGCCCGTCGGCCGAGAGTTCGATGGACGAGCCCTGCACGAACGCGCCGGCGGCCATGATGACCTCCGAGTCGTAACCCGGCATGGCCCAGGGGATGGGGTCGACATAGCTGTCCACAGGCGCGGCCGCCTGAATGCCCTTGCAGAAGGCGATCATGCGCTCCGGCGAGCCGAGCTCCACGCACTGGATGATGTCGTGCCGCGGCTCCGCCGCGTTCGGGATGCAGCGAAAGCCCAGCCGCTCATAGACATTCGCCGCGAACACCGCGCCCTTGAGCGCGCCGGCCGTCACGGTCGGGGCGAGGAAGAAGCCCTGATAAAACGCCGGCATGAGCCCGAGGTTCGCGCCGACCTCCTGCCCGAGGCCCGGGGCGCTCAGACGGAAGGCGCAGCGGTCGACCAGATCCTGACGGCCGCAGATGTACCCGCCGATGGGTGCGAGGCCGCCGCCGGGGTTTTTGATGAGCGAGCCGACGATCATGTCCGCGCCGAGGTCGGACGGCTCGATCGTCTCGACGAACTCGCCGTAGCAGTTATCGACCATGCAGATGACGTTCGGGTCGATGCGCTTGCAGAACGCGATCAGCTCGCCGATCTGTTGCACGGAGAACGTCGGCCGCGTGGCGTAGCCCTTCGAGCGCTGGATGGTCACGAGCTTCACGCCGCCGCGCAGCGCCTGCTCGATGGCCGGATAGTCAAAGCCGTAGTCCGGCAGCAGGTCGACCTGCCGGTAGTGCACGCCGTATTCCTTGAGCGAGCAGGCGCTCGGGCGGATGCCGATGACCTCCTCGAGCGTGTCATACGGCGCGCCGACGGGGCTGAGCAGCGTGTCGCCGGGCAGGAGGTTGGCGCTGAGCGCCACGGTCAGCGCGTGCGTGCCGCAGGTGATCTGGGGGCGCACGAGCGCGGCCTCGGTGTGGAAGCAGTCGGCATAGACGCGCTCGAGATTGTCGCGCCCGGCGTCGTTGTAGCCGTAGCCCGTGGTGGCGGCAAAGTGCGTCGCGTCGACGCGGTTTTTCTGCATCGCGCCGATGACCTTGCACTGGTTGTATTCCGCGACGCGGTCGATCTCGTCAAAGCGCGTGCGCAGACCGGCGAGCACCTCCTCGCCGAAGCGGTGCACCGCCGGCGTGATGCCGAGCGCGGTGTACATGGACTCTGTATTCATCGTTCCTCTCCTTATATCATTCGTCAGATTCGTCGAAAATTTTTGCGGCCACGTCGCGCATGACCTCCGGCCGCGTGACCACGATGCCGCGCGTCTCGTCGCCGAGCACGAGCAGCGTGTCCCCCGGCTGGATGCCAAAGACCGTGCGCGCCTCCTTCGGGATCACGATCTGGCCCTTTTCGCCGACCTTCACCGTGCCGAAGATGTGCCGGTCGCGGCTCTGGCCGAGCACGTGCTTGCCTCCGGGCATAGCCTCGCCTCCTGTTGCGGAAATTCATACTTTTCCTACTTGTAGGAACCGATGATACCGCACATCGACGGGAAAGTCAACCGCGTCCGGCACAAAAACCGTCCATTCGGCGATTTGCCGGATTTTTTGCGAAAAACGGTTGCGCGCGCCCGGCGCGGGTGCTACGATAAAAACCATCTTAGTGATTGTGGGAGGATGGAGCGATATGCAGCTTCTCGAGCAGCGCATCCTCGCCGAGGGCGAGGTCAAATCCAGCGAGATCCTGAAAGTGGACCGGTTTCTGAATCATCAGATGGACCCAAAGCTGTTTCTGGCGATGGCGGAGGAATGGAAGCGGCTGTTCGACGGCTGCGGCGTGAACAAGCTCGTCACGATCGAGGCCAGCGGCATCGGCATCGCGGCCGTGGCCGGGCTCGTGTTCGACTGCCCGGTCGTGTTCGCCAAGAAAACCAAGAGCCGCAACGTCTCCGACGATGCGTACACGACGGTCGTGCACTCGTTCACGCACGGAAATGACAACACCATCCGCATCTCGCGCGAGTACCTTTCGCCGAGCGACCGGGTGCTCGTCATCGACGATTTCCTCGCCAACGGCGCGGCACTCGACGGGCTCATCACACTCATCGAGGGCGCGGGTGCGACCGTGGTCGGCGCCGGCATCGCGGTGGAAAAGGCGTTTCAGCCCGGCGGTGCGCGCATCCGCGCGCGCGGCTACCGCGTGGAATCGCTCGCCCGCGTGCAGAGCATGGACCCCGAGACCGGCATCGTGTTCTGCTGAGCGGCGTTGTGCAAATTGACGGGGAAAATGTTTCAAAAGTATGAAATTCGCTCATTTCGACGGTTGACAACCCCGTTCGCCCATGGTAACGTATAAGTGTTCCCGCGTTGCGGGAGCGATCGTAAATAGCAGTCGATATATACCAAAGGATATGGCTTGGCGTTTCTACCCGGCACCGTAAATTGCCGGACTATCGATGTGAAATTCTCAGCGGGAGATGGCTGTACCGGCATCTTCCCGGTTCCACATTGGCAGGAGCGCCGTAAGGCCAGCTCCTGCCAATGTTTTTTGTATCTTCTTTGCGCAAGCAATGCAGATAAATAAATCTGATAAAATTAGAGGGAGAGCTGAGAATGAAAAAGTTCGTTTCGATGCTGCTCGCGCTCGTCATGGTGTTCGCACTGTGCGCCTGCGGCAGCAAGACCGAGGGCGGCGACAAAGCCGAGAGCAAGATCAAGGTCGGCTTCATCTGCCTGCATGACGAGAACTCCACCTACGACAAGAACTTCATCGACGCCGCGAAGGCCGCCTGCAAGAACGCCGGCCTGAGCGAGGATCAGTACATCATCAAGACCAATATTCCCGAGGGCCAGGAGTGCTACAACGCCGCGGCCGAGCTCGTGGACGCCGGCTGCAACGTCGTCTTCGCCGACAGCTTCGGCCACGAGGACTTCATGATCCAGGCTGCCAAGGAGTTCAAGGACGTGCAGTTCTGCCACGCCACCGGCACCAAGGCTCACACCGAGAAGCTCAGCAACTACCACAATGCGTTCGCCTCCATCTATGAAGGCCGCTACCTCGCCGGCGTCGCTGCCGGTATGAAGCTCAACGAGATGATCGAGGCCGGTGACTTCACCGCCGATCAGGCCAAGATGGGCTACGTTGGCGCCTTCACCTACGCGGAAGTCATCTCCGGCTACACCTCTTTCTATCTGGGCGCCAAGTCCGTGTGCCCGACCGTGACCATGGATGTCACCTTCACCGGCTCCTGGTACGATGAGGCCCTCGAGAAGGAAGCTGCCAACAAGCTCATCGCCGGCGGCTGCAAGCTCATCAGCCAGCACGCCGACTCCATGGGCGCTCCGACCGCCTGCGAGACGGCCGGCGTCCCGAACGTCTCCTACAACGGCAGCACCGAGTCTGCCTGCCCGAACACCTTCATCGTTTCCTCCCGCATCGACTGGACCCCGTACTATGAGATGGTCATCAAGGCCGTTCAGGACGGCACCTCGCTCGATTCCGACTGGACCGGCACCCTCAAGACCGGCTCCGTCGTGCTGACCGATGTCAACGAGAAGGTCGCTGCCAAGGGCACTGCCGAGAAGATTGCCGAAGTCACCAAGCAGCTCGAGGACGGCACCCTGCACGTCTTTGACACCTCCACCTTCACCGTTAAGGGCGAGACCCTGACCAGCTACATGGCCGACGTCGACACCGACGCCGACAACGCCGGCGACACCGAGGCCATCAGCGACGGCTACTTCCACGAGTCCGAGTTCCGCGCCGCTCCGTACTTCAATGTGCAGATCGACGGCATCAACCTGCTTGACCAGAACTTTGGCAGCTGATATCTGAATCCACCGCAGAGGGAAGGCCTGTCAACCCGGGCCTTCCCTCATATGTACTTTAAAGCGCGCCGCCTCTGTGCGGCGTCCGCCAGCATTTCGGGAGGGACACCATATTGGATAACAAGATCGCAGCGGTCAAAATGCGCGACATCACCAAGCGCTTCGGCTCCGTCGTCGCCAATGACCGCGTCTGGCTCGATATCTACCGGGGCGAGATCCTGGCGCTGCTCGGCGAAAACGGCAGCGGCAAGACCACGCTCATGAACATGCTCTCGGGCATTTACTTCCCCGACGAGGGACAGATCCTCATCGACGGCGAGGAGGTCGTCATCCGCTCCCCGCGCGATGCCTACCGTTACGGCATCGGCATGATCCACCAGCACTTCAAGCTGGTCGACGTCTTCACCGCCGCTGAGAACATCACGCTCGGTCTCGATGAAAAGCTCGATCTCAAGGCCACGGCCGCGCGCATCCGCAGCATCTGCGAGCGCTACGGCTTTGACCTTGACCCGAACCAGAAGATCTACGATATGTCCGTGTCCCAGAAGCAGACGGTCGAGATCGTCAAGGCGCTCTACCGCGGCGCGGACATCCTCATCCTCGACGAGCCGACCGCCGTGCTCACCCCGCAGGAGACGGACAAGCTCTTCGCCGTGCTGCGCAGCATGCGCGACGACGGCAAGGCCATCGTCATCATCACGCACAAGATGCACGAGGTCGAGGCGCTCAGCGACCGCGTGGCCGTGCTGCGCCACGGCCAGTTTGTGGGCGACATGCTCACGAAGGACACCAACGCGCAGGAAATGACGAACATGATGGTCGGCCACGCCGTGACGCTCAACATCGCCCGGCCAGACCCCATCGACCCCAAGCCGCGCATCGAGGTCAAGAACCTCACCGTGCGCAGCATCGACGGCATCGTCAAGCTCGACGACGTGTCCTTCACCGCCAACTCCGGCGAGATCCTCGGCATCGCGGGCATCTCCGGCTGCGGCCAGAAGGAACTGCTCGAGGCCATTGCCGGCTTGCAGCCGACGGAGAGCGGCAGCATCTGCTACGTCGAGGACGACGGCACGCGCGAGGAGCTGCTCGGCAAGGACCCGCTGCGCATCGCCGAGATGGGCGTGGCGCTGTCCTTCGTGCCGGAGGACCGCCTCGGCATGGGCCTCGTCGGCAACATGGACCTGTCGGACAACATGATGCTCCGCTCCTTCCGCAAGGGCCGCGGCATCCTCACCGACCGCAAGTCGCCGCGCAAGCTCGCCGAGACCGTCGTCGAGGAGCTCGACGTCAACACCCCGGGCGTGACCACGCCGGTGCGCCGCCTGAGCGGCGGCAACGTGCAGAAGGTGCTCGTCGGCCGCGAGATCGCCTCTGCCCCCACCGTGCTGCTCACGGCCTACGCCGTGCGCGGCCTGGATATCAACGCATCCTACACGATCTATGACCTCATCAACCGGCAGAAGGAGCGCGGCGTTGCCGTGATCTACGTCGGCGAGGATCTGGACGTGCTGCTCGAGCTGGCCGACCGCATCCTCGTGCTCTGCGGCGGCAAGGTCAGCGGCATCGTCCCCGGCCGCGGCGCCACGAAGCGCGACGTCGGCATGATGATGACGCAGTTGGGAGGGAACGAAGCCCATGCATAACAAAGTCCGGGAACCGCTGTTCCACATCGTCAAGCGCGACACGCTGCCCTGGTATCAGGCCTGGGGCATCCGCGCGATTGCCATCGTGCTGGCGCTGCTGCTGTGCGCGCTCATCACGACGCTGTGCACCCACCTCAACCCGCTCAAGGTGTTCGGCACCATGTTCAGCGGCGCGTTCGGCTCGTCGCGCAAGATCTGGATCCTGGGGCAGAACCTCGCCGTGCTGCTGTGCATCTCGCTGGCCGTGACGCCCGCGTTCAAGATGCGCTTTTGGAACATCGGCGCCGAGGGCCAGGTGCTCGCCGGCGGCCTCGCCGCCGCGGCGTGCATGATCTGCCTCGGCGATAAGCTGCCCAACGGCCTGCTCATCGTGCTCATCATCGCCGCCGGCATCGTCGCGGGCGCGGTCTGGGGCGTCATCCCCGCCATCTTCAAGGCCAAGTGGAACACGAACGAGACGCTCTTCACCCTCATGATGAACTACGTCGCCACGCAGCTCGTGGCCTATTTCATCATCGTCTGGGAGTCGCCGAAGGGCTCCGGCAAGGTCGGCATCATCAACCAGAGCACCGAGGCCGGCTGGCTGCCGCAGATCGGCGGCTACAAGTACCTGCTGACGATCCTCGTCGTCGCGGTCCTGACCGTGCTCGTCTATATCTACCTCAACTACAGTAAGCACGGCTATGAGATCTCCGTCGTCGGCGAGAGCGAGCGCACCGCCCGCTACGTCGGCATCAAGGTCGGCAAGGTCATCGTGCGCACGATGCTGCTGTCCGGCGCGCTGTGCGGCATCGCGGGCGTGCTGCTCGTGTCCGGCACCGACCACACGATCACGACCACCATCGCCGGCGGCCAGGGCTTCACGGCCGTCATGGTCTCGTGGCTGGCCAAGTTCAATCCGCTCGGCATGATCCTCACGAGCTTCCTGCTCGTGTTCCTCGACCGCGGCGCGGGCGAGATCTCGACCGCGTTCGGGCTCAACCAGTCGTTCGCCGACATTCTCAGCGGCATCATCATTTTCTTCATCATCGGCTGTGAGTTTTTCATCACCTACCGGCTGAGCTTCCGCAAGCCGGCAAAGAAGGAGGCGGCGGAGCATGTTTGATTTTGTGTCCTTTATCCCCCGCGCCATCGTGCAGGGCATCCCGCTGCTGTTCGGCAGCACCGGCGAGACGCTCACCGAAAAGTCCGGCAACCTGAACCTCGGCATCGCGGGCATCATGTATGTCGGCGGCATCAGTGGCGTTATCGGCGCGTTCCTGTATGAGCAGGCGGCCGGCGGGGCCGCCGGGATGAACGGCTTTCTCGCCATCATGATCCCGCTGCTGTCGTGCCTGCTCGGCTCGCTGCTCATGGGTCTGCTCTATTGCTTTCTTACCGTCACGCTGCGCGCCAACCAGAACGTCACCGGCCTTGCCATGACGACGTTCGGCGTCGGCTTCGGCAACTTCATGGGCGGCTCGCTCATCAAGCTCACCGGCAGCGAGGTGCCGTCCATCGCGCTCTCGGCCACGAACAGCTACTTTTCCAAGGCGCTGCCGTTCGCGTCGAAGCTCGGCTGGTTCGGCCAGATCTTCCTGTCTTACGGCTTTCTCGCCTACCTCGCCGTGGCCATCGCGCTCATCGCGGCCTACGTGCTCAAGCGCACGCGCGTGGGTCTGCACCTGCGCTCCGTCGGCGAAAATCCGCAGACGGCCGACGCCGCCGGCATCGACGTCAACAAATATAAGTACATCGCCACCTGCGTCGGCAGCATGATCGCCGGCCTCGGCGGATTGTATTACGTCATGGACTACGCCTGCGGCGTCTGGTCCAACGACGCCTTCGGCGACCGCGGCTGGCTCGCCATCGCGCTCGTCATCTTCACGGTCTGGAAGCCGAACGTCGGCGTGCTCGCGTCCTTCCTCTTCGGCGGACTGTACATCCTGCACATCTTCCTGCCGAGCGGCACGAACCTCGCCGTCAAGGAGCTGTACAAGATGATCCCCTATGTCGTCACGATCATCGTGCTCATCATCACGAGCGTGCGCTCCAAGCGCGAAAATCAGCCCCCCGCAAGCCTCGGCCTGCCGTATTTCCGAGAAGAACGATAACCGTGAAAAAGCTCCGTTTCCAGACCGGAAACGGAGCTTTTTGTGTTCTATTCGCTGCCATCAGCGGCGGCGCTTTTTCCCCTTGCGGGTCTTTTCCGGCTTGATGCCATCGGCCTCGGCCATGGCGTCCACGGTCGCCTGCAGGTCGTCGAGCTGGTCGTGCACGGGCTTGAGCGCCTTTTTCACTTCCTGCGCGACGATGGTCTGGTAAAACTGGTAACGCGCGGCGACGGCACCGACCGTGCCGACGGCGGCGGCCCCGCCCACGATGAGCGCGGCGCGGCGGAAGCGCGGCGTTTTCATCACCTGCACGGCGATGGTCCTGATGCTCGGCTTTTTGAGCTGCTGCGCGGCGCCGGTCGCGAGCGCGGCCAGCTCCTTGCCGCTGTCGATGGTCTGGCGCAGGAGCGCGAGCTCCTGCTGCATGGCCTGGATCTGTTGTTTGCGTCTCATATATGGCTCCTCCCTGCCGTGAATTGGCTTTTCAAAGCGAGACCGGCGCGCCGTTGAGCGCGGCCTCGACGAGCGTGTCGCCCTCGTAGCGCAGCTTGAGCAGGAAAAACGGCGCGTCCTCCGCCAGCAGGCGGAAGAAGATCCTGTCGCCCGCCCACAGCGGCAGCGACGGCACGGCCGTCTTGTCCACCCACTCGAGATCGCCCTCGTCGCACTCGCGCAGCGTGCCGGTGAAGCCCGACGCCGTAAAGAGGTACATGTATTCGCCCTCCCACTCGTCGGACAAAAACGTCACCACGCCGCGGCAGCGCCAGTCAGTCAGCGTCAGGCCGGTCTCCTCATACGCCTCGCGCAGGAGGCACTCGTCCGGCGTCTCATCGGCCTCGAACTTGCCGCCGATGCCGACCCATTTGTCATGGTTGAGGTCGTGTTCCTTTTTCACGCGGTGCAGCATGAGATACTGCTCCCCGCGCTCGATGTAGCAGAGTGTGGTGTTGCGCATGGTGCTGCCTCCTTATCGATCGGTCCGCTGCGGCTCACAAAAGGTGCATGCAGCGGATGAGATAGTCGATGGCGTCCTGCCCGGTCAGCCGCTGTGCGGCCGGGAGCTTTCGGAAGTGGTCCATCCAGATGTTGAGCTGGCGCACGATCGCGCCGGAAGCGACGGTGTAGGCCGGCTGCGCGCCACCGGTCGCGCCGTCGAGCATGAAGGCGGCGTGCTGATTGACGAACACGGACACCGACAGGTCGTCGTAATTGCAGACGCGGTTTTGCGTGCACAGGATGCACAGCCGCTCCGGTGCCTGGCGCAGCTGGTCGATCATGCTGCGCAGGTGTTCGCGCCGCGCCTCGGGCGGCACGTCGATGACCGTGCCGAGAAACCGCAGCCGGCCGGTATCAATATAGTCCACGAGCGCGAGCTGGTAGAGGAAGATCGTCTCAAAAAACTCCGCGCTGCCGAGAAACAGCTGCAGCTCCTGCCCCAGCTCGGGGTGCTGCGCCAGAAACTGCTCCTGCAGCGATTCCGGCAGGAAAAACGGCTGCATATACCGCAGCAGGCAGCGGCCGTGCGGCTGGGTGAAGTAGTCGAGAAAATACTGCCGACGGCGCAGCGGCTGCAGGTCCGGCGCCTGTGCAAGCGGCAGCCGGTCACGGATATAGGCATCGGCCGCGGCGCAGTAGCGCCCGACGAGCGCGGGGTCCGCCGACTCGAGCAGATACACCTCGCGCGAAAACGGCTCGCGCAGGTACTGCAGCATGAGCGCGTCGCGGATGAGGTAGACATCGCCCGTGCGGCTGGCGCGAAACTCGTAAAATTCGTACCGGATCCGTCGGCCCAGCCCCATCAGGTAGCAGAGCGAGCGGCAGAAGCTGTCCGTGCGCGCGGAGACGTCCTCCATGTCCACAAACTGCACCACGCGCAGCGCCGTGCCTGCCGAGAGAATGCCGCGCACGCGGCGGAAAAAGGCGTCGTTATTCTTAAACTGAATGTGGATCGGCATCGTGCAGATCATGTCCAGCCGCGCCGAGGACGGCGCCTGCTGCAGGGCCATGAAGATGCCCTCCGGGAAGAGCGCAATGTCCTTGACCGGGCTCAGGGCCGCGTTTTCCGCGCCGGTCGGCTGCGGCCGCGCGGGGTCGACGGCCCGGTCGGCCGCGATCGTGTCCGCCAGCAGGGACGCCAGCGCCGCGGAAAACTTTGCATCGTCCGCGGCATCGCAGCGCAGGTCAAACTGCCCGGCAATGCGCGCGCGCACGTCCGGCGCGGCATTGGCGGTCAGGTAGGCGGCGATCTGCGCGGGCAGCGCGTCGTTGCTGCGCAGCGACGGGTGCTTGACGCCGTTGATCCATCGGCTGATGTACGACGGGTCATAGCCGAGCGCGTCGGCAAGGTTGCAGCGCTTGACGCCGCACAGCCGTGTCAGCTCCTGAAGGGTGCGCCCGAACGTCATATCCTCGCCTCCTCACCGTGCGCATTTCTTGACTCAGTGACGGAAAAGTCACGCATCTTTCCCGTCCAGTATACGCGCTTCACGCCGCGCTGGCAAGTCTGGATATAAAAATCGCGCGGCTGCGCGATTTTTTAATCGTGGCCACGCAAAGGCATTTGGTCAAGTCGGGGCAATTTTTATGCACGGAAAGCAATCTGCCTCCAGCGGATGCACTGTGCAGGGCGAAAAACGTGTGATAAGATAATCACAATCTCCGGAGGCTTTTCCCGAGCCGGCACCGCGCGGTGTTGGCTGCCTGCCGGAAGGAACAACGAATCACCCCAAGCATGACAGCTTCAAAGGAGGGACTGCACTTGACCATCGATGCCGATCGCAAGATCAAAGAACTGTCGCGCGCGATCATTGCCGACGCGGGCCTGCCCTACACGCCGGAGCAGCTCGCAGAGATCCCCGCGATCCTCGCGGCCAAGAACCGCTATTTCTGGTGCATTGACAACCAGGAGTTCGACCTCATGCCGGACGTGTTCACGGAGACGGGCTTCCGCACTTTCTGGAGCGGCCGTCCCGGCTTCCGCGACCGCGACGCACAGGTGGCGCAAAACCGCAGCACCTGCGGCGACGACATGGTGCCGATGCACTTCGGCTACAACCAGATCGTGCACTTCACCGGAGCGCGCAGCGCGCAGCTGCTGACCAAAATGCATGACTACCACACCTATAAGGACAACGGCCAGACCTATTCCGGCTACGGCCTGTATGTGGACGATCTGGTCAAATGCGACGACGATCGCTGGCGCATCCAGACGCTGCGCCTGACCTACCGTCTGCTCGACGGCGAACTGAGGAGGACAAAATAATGGATAGACTCAAAGGAAAAGTGGCCATCATCACGGGCGCGGCCGGCGGCATCTGCCACAAGGCGTCCGAGCTCTTCTGCCAGGAGGGCGCAAAGGTCGTCATGGTCGACATCGACCCGCAGGTCGAGCAGTTCAGCGCCGAGATCAACGCCAACGGCGGCGAGAGCATCGCGGTCGTGGCCGATGTGGCGCAGCGCGACACGTGGGTGAAGCTCAAGAAGCTGGCCGACGAGAAGTACAGCCGCATCGACACGGTCGTCAACGGCGCGGCGGCGTTCTCGCCCCCGACGCACGACTGGGCGCACATCACGTCCGAGATGATCGAGGACGTCATGCGCGTGAACATCGACTCCATGCTCTACTCGTACCAGACGGTGCTGCGCTACATGATGAAAAAGAAGATCCGCGGCAGCTTCCTGAACTTCTCGTCCTCGACGGCGCTGGCCTACAACGGCTCGGCCGTGCAGGGCTACCCGTTCTCGAAGGCGTGCATCAAGCTGGCCACGCAGAACATGGTCAACCAGATCAGCAAGAAGTACGGCATCCGCTTCAACTGCCTCGCCCCGAACTACGTCTGGGTGCCCAAGCAGGAGAAGGTCTGGGATATGTACCGCGAGCACTTTGAGGCCACGACGCCGATGCCCTATGTCGGCATGCCGGAGGACGCGGCCTGGGCGGTCGTGTACCTGTGCTCGGACGAGGCCAAATACATCAACGGCGTCTGTCTGCCGGTCGACGGCGGCTGGGCCGTGCAGAAATAATCCAAGGAGCACGATGCAATTATGGCTTCTATTCTGTCCCGGCCGATCAAAATCGGCCGCATGGAACTTAAAAACCGCATGGTCATGGCACCGATGGGCGTCACCGTCGGCAACCTGAGCCCCACCTCGGTGGCGTACTTTGCCGCGCGTGCCGAGGGCGGCGCGGCCATGGTGTTCTGCAACATCCGTGCCTCGCTCGCGTTCGAATCCGGCGAGCACTCCATCTACCTCAACGACGAGACCGAGCCGCTGTTCCGCGCCCTGGCCGAGCGCTGCCATGCGCACGACTGCAGGCTCGCCGCGCAGATCCAGCCCGGCGACGGGCGCATCGGCGGACCGTCCGTGCGCTACAAGGTGCCCATCAGCGCATCCGCCTGCCCGTGGATGCACGTGCCGCGCATGCGCTGCCACGCGCTGACCATCGACGAGATCCACGAGCTGGAGGACGACTTCCGCCGCAGCGTGCAGATCGCGCTGCGCAGCGGGGCCGACTGCGTGGGCATCCACGCCTACGGCGGCTACCTGACCGACCAGTTTCTGACCCGCCGCTGGAACACGCGCACCGATGCCTACGGCGGCAGCCTGGAAAACCGCGCGCGCTTTCTCACCGAGCTCATCGCCATCTGCAAGGAAGAGGGCGGTGCGGACTTCCCCGTCATCGTCAAGTTTACGCCGGACCACTACATGGACGGCGAGGGCTATCGCTCCATCGACGAGGGCATCGAGCTGGCGAAGCTGATCGTCGCCGCCGGGGCGGACGCCCTGCACGTGGACGCCGGCTGCCATGAAAACTGGCCCAACGCCATGCCGCCCGCCGGCATGCAGCAGATGACGCTGCAGTCACGCTCGGCCAAGATCATCCGCAGCGTGGTCGACGTGCCGGTCATGACGCACGGCCGCTTCGGCGACGTGGACAAGGCGGAGGCCGCGCTGCGCGACGGCGTGTGTGACATCGCGGTCATCGGCCGCGGTCTGCTCGCCGACCCCGATCTACCGAACAAGGTGCTCGCCGGCCGGCCGGACACGATTCGCCCGTGCATCTCCTGCAATGAGGGCTGCATCGCCCGCGTCTACAACGGCGAGACGGCGACCTGCGCGCTCAACCCGCGCTGCGGCCACGAGGACGGCAGCATCGACATCCCGCCGGCGGCGCACCCGAAAAAGCTCCTCGTCGTCGGCGCCGGCCCTGCCGGCTGCATGGCCGCGCTCTATGCCAAGCAGGCCGGCCACACGGTCGAGATCTGGGAGGCGGGCGGCCACATCGGCGGCAACGCCCTGTGCGCCTGCAAGCCGTTTTTCAAGCGCGACATGCACCGTATGATCCGCTATTTCGAGCGCGAGCTGCTCGTCAACGACATCCCCGTGCGCTTTTACACCACGGCGACGCCGGAGCTCGCCGCGGCCTATGCGCCCGACCACATTCTCTGGGCGGCCGGCGGCCGGCCCATCGCGCCGAAGGCCATCCCGGGGCTCGACTGCCCGAAGGTGTACTTCGCGACCGAGGCCCTGTGCGACTGCTGCGACGTGGGCGACCGCGTCGTCGTGATCGGCGGTGGGCTCGTCGGCGTCGAAGCGGCGCTGCAGATGGACATGTGGGGCAAGCACGTGACGTGCATCGACATGGCCAGGACCATCCCGTCGGAGCCGGGCTTCAAGATGAACGACATGCTCATGCGCGACTACATGGCGCGCTCGGACGTAGACTTCCGCCCCGCGACGAAGCTCGTGCGCATCGACGGCGATGCGTTCACGTGCAGCGTCACGGTCGAGCACGCGGGCGCGCGGCAGCAGATCGCGTGCGACACGGTGCTGCTCGCGCTGGGCTTTGCCCCGACGACGCAGGCCGCGGCCGCGTTTGAATCCGTCGCCCCCGTGACGGTCCTCGGCGACGCGCAGCAGCCGCGCAAGATCCTCTTTGCCGTCGGCGACGCGCACGAGGCCGTGCGCAAGCTCTCAGACTGAGTCGGAGGGCGCCAACATCCGTTCACTCATCATTTCAACGTTTTCCGCAGCGCAAGCGGCCCGCACCATTCGGTGCGGGCCGCTCTTGCTATCACATCGCCGGGTCAGGGCGTATCGTTTTTTCCGTAATATTCGCGCAGAAAGGACAAAAATGTCCGTGCGGACGTACCGGCAGCGTTCAGGGACTTGACCGCCGCGCCGAGGCGCAGCGCGATCGGCTCCTCGAGCTGGAGCACCCGCACCTGTCCCTCATACCCGACGAGGGAAAATGCCGACAGTACCGACACGCCGAGTCCGCCGGCGACCATGGACAGGATCGACCCGTCGTCCGACGCTGTGACCTCCAGCCGCGGAGTGTCCGGCGGGAGGAACGGCTCGATATACTGGTCGGGGTTGGAAAGAAACGGCTCACGCAGCAGCCGCTCGAGCGGGATGGTATCGCTCTCCCACGGAAAGTCCGGCGGCACGACGGCCACGAGCGGCGTGTCCGCCAGCGGCAGAAAGTCGAACCCCTGCGCGCGCGCCTCGTCCACGAGGGCGAGCTGGATCTCCCCGCTTGCGAGCGCGGCAGGCAGCTCATCACCGCGCACGAGCACGTCCATTTTGATCTCGGGGTGCAGCTCGCGGAAGGCACGCAGCAGCTCCGGCAGACGCGCGCGGGCAATGCTCGCAAAGCAGCCGATGCGCAGCGTGCGCGTGCGCGGGTCGTTCTGCTCGGCAGCCTCCTGCAGGAGCGTGTCGCACGCGCAGACCACATTTTGAATATAGGGCAGCAGGTGCTTGCCCGCGTCCGTCAGGCGGATGCCCTGACTGTCACGCTCGAGCAGCGTACAGCCGACTTCGGCCTCCAGTTTGTTGACCAGGTGCGTCATGGCGGACTGGGTATAGCCCAGCTGGGCCGCCGCCTTGCTGAAGCTGCCGCATTCGACCGCCGTCAGCAGTGCCCGCAGTTTTCCGTCGTCCATATGCTGCCTCCTTTTTATCATTCTTTTTTCATAATACCACGAATTTGTGCAACTCAACCAATAAAATTTTCTGACCCATGTCATTTGCTTTTTTCATATCCCCATGAACAACTCTCGTTTCTCATTTATCAAAAAGAATGATACCCTATATTCGGAAATTGAAAGCAGCCGTCCCGCTTCGGGCGGCAAAAGGAGAGAAATCATGAAAGAGACGAAAAATCGGGCGGCACGCGACATCATCGTTGTCGGTTTCGCCCTGTTTTCCATGTTCTTCGGCGCCGGGAACGTCATCTTCCCGCCGTACCTGGGCATGGAGTCCGGTCCGCAGTGGCTGGCCGGATTCAGCGCGTATTTTATCGCGGATATCGGGCTTGCGCTTGCGGCCATGTTCGCGCTGCTGCGTGTCGGCAGCAGCGAGGCCGTGCTCCAGCGCGTCGGCCGTGTGCCGTCGGAGATCCTCATGTGCGCGATCATTCTGTGCGTCGGCCCCATGGTCGCCATCCCGCGCACGTCGGCCAGCACGTTTGAAATGGCCATCGCCCCGAACCTGCCCGGCGTGTCCGCCGTCGTGTTCTCGGTGCTGTTTTTCGCGCTCATCCTCGCACTGTGCATCCGCGAGTCCGCCGTCGTGGACATCGTGGGCAAGGTGCTCACGCCGCTGCTGCTCGTCGGCCTTGCGGCCATCATCATCAAGGGCGTTGTCACGCCGCTCGGCACCATCGCGCCCGAGGCGAAGATCGACAGCGCCGTCGTTACCGGCGTCAAGGCCGGCTACCAGACCATGGACGCGCTTGCCGCGCTGCCGTTCGGCATCCTCGTGCTGCAGAGCGTGATCGACAAGGGCTACACCGAGTCGGGCAAGAAGTTCCGCATCATGAGCGGGTCGTCCATTCTCGCGTGCGTGCTGCTGCTGGCGGTCTATATGGGCCTTGCCTATCTCGGCGCCACCGTTTCCGCGCAGTATGACCGGTCGATCGGCCGCGCGCAGCTCGTCATGGCCATCGTCGAGGCCCTCATGGGCAAGACCGGCATGATCATCTTTGGCATCGTCGTCGGCCTCGCGTGCATCACGACGGCCGTGGCGCTCACCAGCTCCGCCGCCGCGTATTTTGCCAAGCTCTGCCGCGGCAAGGTGTCGTACAAAGTGTTTGTCATCGCGATCTGCGTGTTCAGCGCCGTCGTGTCGAACCTCGGCCTCGACCGCATCGTGGCCGTCGCCGCGCCGGTCCTGGATGTCGTCTATCCGCCTACCCTCGTCCTCGTTTTCATTTCGCTTGTCGTGCCGCGGCTGCCCGACCGCATCAGCCGCGGCGCGGTCATCGGCGCGCTGCTCATGAGCATCCTGTGCACGCTCGATGGCTATGGCGTGCCGCTCACGTTCCTGCACAAGCTGCCGCTGTTTGAGCTGGGCTTCGCGTGGGTGCTGCCGTCGGTGCTCTTCGGCGCCGTGGCTGCCGTGCTGCCGCACCGCAGAGAGAAAGCAGGCAAGGCTGAGCCCGCCTGCGCCGGCGGCGAGCAGGGATAACCGCTCCCCGTGCAAAAATCCCCTCGGAACAACGTTCCGAGGGGATTTTTTGCTTGGAGCACGTCAGCCGGCTAATTGGGAGACTGCGCGCTGTCCGGCACCGGGCTGGATGCGGCGCTGTTGTCTTTGGGCGGCGCATCGAGATCAATGCTCATAATTTGATTGCCTTCATATTTGAGCGAAACATGCCACCCATCGCCGTTGTCGGCAGTATAGTAGTTGTCGCCCTTGCTGTAATTCACCGTATATGCATACCGAATCCGCGATGATCCGCGATCTCTCCCTCTCGACACCGGAAGCGGAACGCTGCGGCCGAATCTGTGCGCTTTTTTGCGGCCGTTCATCCGGAAGCGGCATGAGGGAAAAAGCAAAAAATAACCGAATCACCATGTGGTGATCCGGTTATTGGCACGCCGTGAGGGATTCGAACCCCCGGCCTTCTGGTCCGTAGCCAGACGCTCTATCCAGCTGAGCTAACGGCGCTTGCGGGGTGCTTAAAACGAACTGTGCAGATGCAATATTCGGCTTTGCTTGTAGGTGGTTGACTCATGCACTGGCCTGAGAATTGACGATTGATTCCTCCGAAAAAATTGCTCTGTATCCATGGCGAGCACACTTGTTTGCGATGGTACTATTCATACGATTGTGTTTTTTGATTGAGTTTTGGCTGACGAGCGCAGCGAGCAGGCAAAATTCAAGCGAGCAGAACGTGCTGCGCTGCAAGCCTGGCGCCGACACGCAGTGTTGGCTGCTGGGGGTGAATTTTTTCGGTATAAAAGGAAACGTGAAAACTTTCCCCCAGTTTTGCGTTTTGGCCGTCCTGATCCTTGTGATGACATAGTTTAGGCTTACCGTGCGCCGGCAGATTTATTTCAGCGAAAATACGCAGGCGTTTAATCGCCGTTGAGCCCGGTAATGGTTTGCCTTTGATTCAATTGGAAGATGAATTTCTCAAGGCGGAATGAGTACTGCATTGCAAATTGTACATCCGGTTTTTCAAAATCCAGCCCCGTCATGTTACTGATTTTCTGCAGACGGTAACTTAAGGTGTTCCGATGCAGGAACAGTTCCGCTGCCGTCTGCGCATTATTAAAGCCGCAAGCAGTATAAGTTTCCAGCGTTTCATAGAGCTGACTGCCGCTTTGCTTATCATATTTGCGCAGCAGTGACAGTGCCGGATGGCAGCAGAGACTCAAGCGTTTCAAATCGCGCGGATGGTCAGCAATGTCATAGAATGCCAGCCTTCGATATTCAAACACGTTCCCGGGAATGTCCAGAATGGAGGCCAATCGCATCGCTTTGGCCGCCTGCTCATAGCAGGATTTTGTGTAATTGATTTTGGAATAGGGGTTGCTGATACCGGCGATCGACTCGTGCTCGTCACAGAATTCTATGATCTTGTGCATCAGCTCCGATTCGATCTGTAAACTGTTTTCTGCCACAGGGATCATGGAAACAATGGATTTGTTGTAATAAACGGTTCTTGCAGTTTCAAAAATTTCTTGAAACTGTCGGCACAATTTGTTCTGCACATGGCTCTCCGTAGAAAAATAGCGAGGCTTCACCAGAACCAGGGACATTCGCTTCGGAAACTGTATCTGCGCGGCGTTGATGCGCGCCTGAATCTGCTCCAAGGGAATCCCGTTGAGCAGGTCTGTCATAAAATCCGTCACGACCCGGCTGCGTACCACATCCATGTTCTGTTCTTTCAGAATCAAATCTGTCGTAATTTGCGTGATGAGCGGCAGGACGCTATAACAAAGCGGATCGAACGCTCTTTCTCCTTGAATCATGAATATGTAACCATACAATTCGCCTTGGAGAATAATCCGATTGGAAAGATAAAACAAATGATTGTCGATACAATGACGAAGGAAAGGCCCGTTTCCGCCTTCTTCACCATGCTGTGATTTGACATCTTTGATGTGCTCGATAAACAGCGGCGGACAATAGCCGTTCTTGATGCTCTCCTGCCAAACGGGCTCGTCGACCTGGAAAGGAATCGAATTGGAAATGACTTTCCCGGACATGTCAATGATGGCAATGGAAGTGTTCAATGCATTGCCCACATTTTCCAGCATGGCACCGATCCCTTTGCCGCGCATGACCGCATTGAGCATTTGGATATAAATGTCCTGCAGTTTGTAATTGGAATGGAGCAGTTCCCCCGCATCCTCCAGAAAGACGCTCATTTCGTTCTTTTGCATTTGGATCGTGTTGGGAATCAGCTGCTCGGATATAAAACTGGACTCACCGCAAAAAATCAGATTTCGAGGCAATTTGCGATTGTGCAGAGTTGACAAATCATATGCATAGTAGACAACATCGGATTTCGGCTGCTGCTCTTGATCCAAATCTGATATATTTTCCAGCGAGTAAACCTGTCGATTATCATAACAGTGTTTGGCAAAAATGTCGTGTTTTTTCTCCAATTCAGAGACCAAATCCAGGAACATCATGATTTGTCACCTCATTCACAATACTATGCGATTTCTCTGACAAATGCAAGAGTGAAATAAAAATTATGCACGCCGCACAATTTTCATTTTTGCTTTTAGGCCGCGCGCACGTTAACAAGTTAACGATCGTGCGATATACTCAGGCCATACACAGGAAAACAACTGTGCAGCCGTGTCAGGGAAACTCGAGAAGCCAGCTGCTTTTCACCCGGTTTCCAACTCGCAAAATTGAAGTGATCAGGAGGTTATGTATGTATGAAATACGAAAAGCTTTTTGAAAAGGGCAAAATCGGAAAACTCACAATTAAAAACCGCATTGTCATGCCCCCCATGGGCACTGGCTTTGCCGCTGCGTCCGGCGAAGCATCTGAAGAAATCACGCGTTATTATGAGGAGCGCGCGAAAGGAGGCGTCGGCCTGATCATCACGGAGGTCTGCCGTGTGGATGAACTGTCCGGCGTTGCGCAGCCGTGTCAGCTGCGTGCAACAGATATGAATGTGATCCCCAGCTTTACCCGCATGGTAGACCGTGTACATGCATATGGCACCAAGATGTTCATGCAGCTGCACCACCCTGGCAACGAGGCCTTCCCAATCACGCTGCACGGCAATCCGGTCATTGGTCCCTCTCCTGTAGTGTGCAAAACAGTGGGGGTTGTGCCGAAAGAAATGACGACCGCAGAAGTCGAGGCCATGGTGAAGTGTTTTATCAAGGGCGCTGTCATTGCAAAGACCGCCGGGTTCGATGGTGTGGAAGTTCACGCTGCTCATGGCTATCTGGTCAATCAGTTCATGTCCCCTCACACCAATCACCGCACGGATAAATACGGCGGCGACTTCTTCAACCGCATGCGTTTCGCCACAGAAATTATCGTGGGTATTCGCTTTGCCTGCGGCGCTGACTTCCCGATCTCCGTTCGTATGGACGGAACCGATTTCTGGGATGATGGTATGGACGAAAAGGAATGCCAGCACATCGCGCGGTATCTGGAGAGCATTGGCGTTGCCAGTCTGAATATCTCCTCCGGCAGTTATGAATCCGGCTGGTCCATCATTGAGCCCTATACGTTTAAGGAGGGCTGGAAAAAGCACCTGGCCAAGGGCATCAAGGAGAGTGTGCACATTCCTGTGATCGCCGTCAACACAGTTAAGCATCCCGCCTTCGCAGAGCAATTGCTGGAAGAGGGTGTCTCTGATTTCGTTGGCATCGGTCGTGGAAATCTTTGTGACCCCGAGTTCGCCAACAAGGCAAAGCGCGGCGATGACGCGCGTATCCGCAAATGCATCGGCTGCCTGAACTGCTTTAAGCAGTCTGGCGTGGGGCGCGCAATTGAATGCGCAGTCAATCCGCTGCTGGGACGTGAAACTTATCGCGGCGATGACAAACTGATCAAGGACGGAAATCAGCAGACAGTTGCCGTCATCGGCGCCGGCCCTGCCGGTTTGCAGGCAGCCATCGTTCTGGCCAAGCGCGGATATAAGCCGGTTGTGTTTGAAAAGTCCGACTCTATCGGCGGTTCTATGAAGCTTGCTTCTCAGCCGCCCTGCAAGGAATTGATCGGCGAGTTTATTGACACTCTGAAGCTTGAAGCAGAGGATCTTGGTATTGAAATCCGCCTGAACACGCCCGGCACTGTAGAAGCCGCCAAAGCGATCGGCGCGGTCGGTGCGATTGTTGCCGCTGGCGGCACAAAGATTTGCCCGCCTGTTCCGGGGATTGAAAAGGCTGTTTCTTACGAGCAGGTCCTCACCAAAGAAGTGGAATTCACCGGCAAGAAGATCGCGGTGATCGGCGGCGGCCTGACCGGTCTGGAAACAGCAGAATATCTGGCGGCGAAGGGCAATGAAGTGACCGTGATCGAGATGGCCCCCGCGGTTGGCACCGCAATGTACCGCAGCGTAACTGCCGCAGTCGTTGGCAACATCGAAAAAGATGGCGGTCACATCATGACCAGCCATATGTTCAAGGGTGTGAAAGATGGCGCTGTTGTCGTGAATAGTCTTGCGAGCGGCTATGACTTGGATGTGCCGGCAGATGTTTGCGTCATTGCAATGGGCGTTCATCCCGATGAGACCATCGCGGACGCCTTTGAGGCTGCATTTGACCGTGTAGCCGTTGTTGGCGATACCGCAAATCCCGGAAACATTGCGGATGCAACCAGCTCCGGTTATGCAAAAGCATTCGTATTTTGATTTACTCAGAAAGGAGTATGCATAATGAAAGAATTTAAGGATAAAGTTCTTGTCGTCACCGGCGGCTCTCGCGGCATCGGTAAAGCGATTGCCGTGGAAGGCGCAAAGCGTGGAATGAAAATCGTTCTGAATGATATCGATGGCGACCAGCTGGCCAAAACCTGCGCAGAAATCAAAGACATGGGCGTGGAATGCATCAGTCAGCACGCGGACATCTCTCTCTATGAAAACATCGAGGCTCTGCTGAAACTGGCGATGGACAACTACGGACACGTAGATATGCTGGTCAACAATGCAGGCTGCGCGGTTTCCGGTGCCATTTGGAAGCTGCCGAAACAGGATATTGATTGGATCACGGAACTGAATTTCCTGAGCCATTTGTATGGCATGAAGGTTTTCCTGCCGCAGATGATCGCGCAGAATACCCCTTGCGAAATCATCAATGTGGAGTCGACCGCCGGTCTGATGACCTCCGGTAAAGCCACCATGTATCATGCGACCAAGGCCGCCGGTGTTGCTGCATCTGAGAGTGTATATATTGCCATGAAGGAGCAAGGATACCCCATCAACATCCACTGTCTGGTGCCCGCTTACGTAAAGACGACCATTCATCTGGCTGATCTGCATCGTCCGGAGCGCTTTGCCATGAACGATGACCCCTACTATACCAGCGACGAGTACAAAGCCGGACAGATCCGCGGTGAGCGGGGCGTCATGAGCGGTATTCCCGATTGGTATGTCGGTGAATGCGTGTTTACGGCCGTGGAAGATGAGAAGTTCTACATCTTCACGCATCCGGAATCTCAGGTAGTTGCGCAGCCGCGCGTGCAGCGTCTGGCATCTGGCATTAATCCGCAAACCTGATACAATATAAATATAGACGTTCCCCGCGCCTGAATCGTGGGAGCGGGGAACATTTGAAAATGCTGATAGGAGGCGTATACAATGTTTACTGCTTACAAAGATGCGCACGTTGTTGTGACTGGCGGCGCAAATGGCATCGGTAAGGCTCTGGCACTTGGCTTTGCAAAACGCGGCGCAAATGTCGCCGTTGTAGATATTCATGGTGATGAGGCAAAAGCTGTTGCAGCCGAAATCACTGCAATGGGATGCAAAAGCATCGCCATTCAGGCGGATGTGAGCGTGTTGGACGAGTGTGCCAAAGTGTATGATACCGTGATGGATGCGTTCGGCCGCTGCGATGTTCTGGTGAATGATGCCGGCGTATCGGCACTGTCCGATGTGGAGCACATTCCGGAAAAGGACTTGCGCTGGGTGTTTGAGACCAACGTTTACTCCCACTGGTTCATGATGCAGAAATTCCTGCCTCAGATGCGTAAGCAGGGCACGCACTGCCAGATCTTGAATGTTTGCTCCATTGCCGGTCTGATTTCTATGAACGGTGCGCCTGCATACTTCAGCTCCAAGCACGCTGCCGTAGCGCTGTCTGAATGCGTGTACAAGCAGCTGAAGGCTGAAAACGCGAATATCGACATCTCTATCTTCTGCCCTGGATATGTCCAAACGGAAATGCACCTGACCGATCGCCATCGTCCTGAGCGCTTCGCTATCCACGATGACGAGCCGTACTATCACACGGAGCAGTACGCCGGCATGGTTGCATTCAACAAAATGCTTCTGGACAGTGGGGCTCCGCTGGATATTGCAGTTGAAACCATCTTTACTGCTCTGGAAAAAGAACAGTTCTACATCCTGGACAGCGCCAAATACGAGCGTCTGCTGTGTGAGCAGGGCGTATTTGAGGCGGAAAAAGTTCGCCCCGTGGACTTCTATACGCTAAATTGACCACCACTTCCCGATTGGAGGAAATGAAAATGGGAGAACAAATCAAAAAGAAATTCTTGCTCTATTTCAGGCTGATGCTCCTCGTCTGGATCGTAATTGCAAACGCAATTCTGCACGTGATCAACTTTCAGTACAGTTGGCTCATTTTCATCAGCAATATCATGCTGTTCACAATGGAAGAAGGAACCGTCAATGATCGGTTTATAACCGTTGAATTGGGCGGACTCGTGGGACTGGTTCTGACAGCGCTCACGCTGCTTGCCGTGACTGCGTTGACCTCCGTTCTTGGCAGCCTGTTTGGCTTCCTGATTCCTCTTGCGATTGTGCTGTTCATTTTGATTGTCCTGCACCCCTATGCGCCGAAGGTTTTGAACAACGTGGGTTTTGCATATCTGACTTGCGCTTGTATCGACACCACTGCCTTCGCGACCCATATCCCCCTGTTTTTCGGAACCTTTATCGTCGGCTCTCTGATTTTTAACGGTGTATGCATTTTGCTGATGAAACCGGCACAGGCACTCGCGGTAAAAACAGTAACAAAAGCCGAGAACGCAGCAACCTGATTCCGGCCCTCCCGGCCACGGCTTTCTAAACAATCCAATTCGCTAATATGGGCGTCCTTTTCGACAGGGCGTCCATGTTTGTGTTTTTAATGGAAAATGCTTGTGCGATTCCAATTTTTGTACGCTCAGTAAGCGACAGACCGTGTAGAAATTGCATCTATTTCTGCTTCCGAAGCCGCACAAAAACGCTAAATGAGATCAGAATCACAAGGGTAACTGCGAATTGTCTTCGGAGACACCCTTGTAAACCTCGCGCCCTTTTTATACGTTATACGATTATGCTTTTCAACGAATTTTGGCTGACGAGCGCAGCGAGCAGGCAAAATTCAAGCGAGCAGAACGGGCGCAGCACGTACTGCGCTGCAAGTTTGGCGCCGACACGAAGTGTTGGCTGCCGTTGGGGGCAAATTTTTGCGGTATAAAAGGAAACGCGAGAAACTTTCCCCGCCTTTCACGTTTTGTCTGTCCCGATCCTTGTGATGATCTGTTTGCCGTAGTTTGGGCTCGTTGTGTTGCCAGAGGCTTTTCTGATCGCATAGCCATAGGGCCGCATGAAATGATTGAAGCTGCGGAAGGGCTGACCAATGACGGTTTCGAGATATGCCTTGATTTCCTGCACAGCGCTCTTTTCGAGCGGCACGTTCAGAACGTCCTGCGCATGGAAATACGCGTCGATTCTTTGCTGCTTCTTGTTGGCAAAGGCAATATCCGCTTGAGGGAACCACTTTCCAACGAGGGACAACAGGCTGCCTTCTTCTTTTGCGCGCACAAACGCCGCGTTTTGCTCAGCATAGTATCTCCGGCTGCTGTGCCTGTCCGAATAGAGGCAAAACGTATCGGCAAAATAGTCGTAGCAGAAATGTGGGAATTTCTTTTGGATGTACGCGATATAGCTCCTGATTTCTTCGTGCTCCTGTACAGACCACGGAGCCCCCTCTGCGATACCTGCGTCTTCTTTCTTCTGCGCAAGGAGTGCGTTCAGGCTTGCTTTCAAATCTGCGCGGCCGGAGAGTTCGTATTCAAACGGACTCTCCGGCGCGCTGTTTTGGACAGCATCCGTCACGATATACAGCTGATCCAGTCCCGCTCTCACACGTCCCGCCATCTGTATCGCGTCGATCTGCGAATGCGTCTCGATGTACATCGTCTTGATATCCGCGTTTTTTATGTTGATGCCCTCTTTGTTTTTGCTCGTCGTGAGAAAAAGCCGGATATCATCCGGCAGCTTTTGATTCTCGGCAATGTATGCCTGAATTTCGTCGCGTTTTTCAAGGATTTCGCGGGTCTCCTTTTCCTGCTTGTCCAGCTCATCATCAGAGGAAAAGGACACGGCTGCCTCGTTCCTGTATTCTTGGAGCGCATTTCGGTAGAGGTTTAAGACGGTACTGACCCTGTTTGCAAAGTAGATGACTTTTTCGCCTGCGGCCAGACGCTGCTTCATGTCCTCCGTGACTTCGGCTTTATCTGCAAGCAGGACGTGTTTGGGCTCAACGCGCACACATCTATCCATGAGGTCAATCGCGTGGCCGTTTTTCGGCAGCCGAAAGTCTTCCAGTATTTGCGGCGAGCCTGTCATGACAATGACTTTGCAGTTCGTTTTTCCGGCAGCGTTCATTTTGAGCGTTTGGTTTATCAGCGAATGGACGTAATAAGGTGCCGTTTGATAGGATGCATCGGCCACGACGGCGTGCGCTTCATCTACGACGATGATATCAAACCGGTTCCAGAGAAAGTCTTCCGCTTTGTCGGCTCTGTAGTGCTTTTCCAAATATCGCTCGATGGCTGCGTTCGTGCAGGCGATGCTTCGCTGGTAAATGGGTATCGTGCCCCAGATACCGTTACAGGACAGTTCACGCTTCGACGCAAAATAGCTGTCCAAATCCTCGACGTAATCAAGGCTTTCATATTCCAACACCTGCGTCCCATATGCAACGTCCTCCGCATTTTTCAGCTCGTCAACTTTGGCTCTGCGCGAGGTGATGCACAGGACGCGTTTGGGCTCAAGCGTTTCCATGCGCCCATCCGGCTGGCTTTCTTCATAGCCTTTGGCGAGCGCGTCAACAAACGTGTTTTTTCCGCTGCCAACGCCGGAATAGATTTGAATGAACGGATACGGCGCGATATCCGTCGTGTAACGGATGCAGTCTGAAAGGTATTTTTTCTCCATGGAATTCCTCCTTGCGTTTTTCTATATGATACCACAAAATCAAAGAAATGTCAAATTGTGGAGTTTAAATGCGCGGAGCATGTGTTTATGCGAGCGGCTGAAAAATTGGGTAAAAAAAGAGGGCTGCGGCACGAAGCTGCAGTCCTCTCTCCATCTTGAATTATTTGCTGCCCGGCTTAAATCGGTAGCCGCACTTTTGGCATACATTCCTCGGGCTTCCGCTGCCGTAGATACCCCACATCAATGAATATCCTCGGTTGACTGTTGCAATAGAGGTCGAGCCGCACTTGGGGCAGCTGACAGGCTCGTTCGCTCGGCGGCGTTTTTTCTCCTCGTCTGCTGCCGCTCGCTCTGCTTTCCACCGTTCGACGGCTTCTTTCTGTGCAGATCGTTTTGCTACTACAGCTTTGTATGCCTCAAAGTCCGTTTCTGCCAGCTGACGATCCTTTTTCCCACTCCTATAAAGTGATAAGCTGCCCACACCTAAAACAATAAAAACAAGCCCTATAATGACACAGAAGAATGATGCGAACAGACCAACAGCAAAACAGAAGAGCCCCAAAGAAGTACACCCGATTCCCAAAAGCAGATTGCGCTTTATGTCCTTTTCCGTTGGTATTGGCATATCTGTTTTTTCTGCCCCATCCGACACGCCCACTTTTGCCTCGATGCACATCGCTTGCTGCCCTTTTCCGCCTACTCCATCTATTGTGGCATCGCCGATCTTGAAGGAATCAGCATCCGCCGCTGAAACAGTATCGTCTTTCTCTTGATCCACTGTCAGCTGCCATCCATTTAAGTGCGCGAATTTATGTGCCTGTTCGAGGTTGATGCCGTGGAAGTATGCGGCCTCTTCTTCCCGCAGGCTGCGTGGTGCATGCACGGTTACGGCGAGTTTCCCGCTCGGATTCTCAACGAATGTCTTTGTGGATTCCATTGCTCGGCTCCTTTCATTTACCATTCGCCAACATTATAGCCTCTTTAACGACTATAGTCAACATCGCGGCTACTTTATAAGATAACAGCAGAGCTTTTGGAGGAATTCGCATGATAAGTTATGCTGCTTTTTGGAATACGCTGAGGCAATCAAATGAGTCAACATATACGTTGATCAAAAACCATCACATTTCCAGCTCGACGATTGATAAGCTGCGCAAAAATAAGCCCCTGAACACGACGACCATCAATGACCTGTGCCGGATATTGCACTGTCAAGTTGCGGATGTGATGGAATATGTGCCGTCTGACGATGACCAGGTGCTATAGCTCGCTGCGCAAGAGAAAAACGGGAGGGATAGATAATGGGAGGTTACATGCAGCAGCTAATAGAAGCTGTTAATGCATCTAATGCAACGACATTTTTGGATTGGGCACCGATTATCCTGTCGGTGATTTCAGTTTTGATCGCTGTTTATATTCCGGTTAAGTTGGCGCGAAAAGAGAATCAGATTGCAATATTCGAGAAGCTGTACGCAGCGTATTCTCAATTGCTTGCCGTACGGGCGTTTGCGGATTGTATTAAGGCATATAAATTTACCGGGGGAAAGCAAAGTGCTCAAGAGACGCGAGAACTGTATTGCGTACACTTTGAAACAAGTTTTGGCTATCGGCCGGTTTTATCAGAAGCAAGGGAGAGCGTCGGGAGAGCACTTGCTGCGCTGAGAAAAAATGAGTTGCAAGCAAATATGACGTCCTTGCTCATATCAGGAACAGATGAAGCAAAAAACGAATGCGAAAGCAAAATCACTGCCATTTATGAGTCGTTATTCTCACTAACTATGGAGGTTATATTATTTTTCCCAGATAAAGCGGTGGAAACAAATGAAGCAGTTATAGAGTTTGTTAAACATGTCGACACCTTTTTTGATGCCTATTGCGACGTAATAGAAGGCGCTCTGTTGTGCGGGAATTTGCGGAAGAATCGCAAAGCGAAGAAAAAATAAATACGCAGTTGGTATCCTTTACCCAATCGACATGAGAATAAAAACCCCTGCTGTCGAATTCTCTCGATAGCAGGGGTTCTGTTATAGTCCGAACGCTGTGCCGAGCTTATCCGCTGCGGTCTTCATTTGCTGCAGGTCGGCCTTGACATAGAAGTTTAAGGTCGTGCTGGCGTTGGCGTGTCCGAGGATGTCCTGAACGCTTTTCACATCCGCGCCGTTATTGAGCAGCAGCGTTGCGCAGCTGTGCCCTTACGGTATAATTACGACAAACCGGAAAAGCCCCGTATATCAAGGGTTTTCGGTTATCTGGCAAGGTTTTTC
>PPYE01501684.1_pt1 | contig 90586 bp, 82 predicted proteins | sample 1559881 | NCBI WGS metagenome assembly PPYE01 (sample SAMN08240022, study PRJNA423297) | Human gut metagenome, whole genome shotgun sequencing project.
TACGGTTCGGTGGCGAGCGTTTAGAAACCTACCGTCCGAAAGGACGGCAAGGCGCTTTGCGCTTAGCCTGTGGTACGGGAAAGACCCTTATCATGTGCATAGCCGCCTTTGAGATGAAGCGTCTCGGACTGGCAAACAAGCCGATGATTATCGGACTCAAAAGCAATGTACATGACATAGCCGACACATTTAAGAGGGCCTATCCCAACGCCAAGGTGCTGTATCCGGGCAAGGAGGATTTTACCCCGGAGAACCGTGTCAGAATATTCCATGACATCAAGAACAATAACTGGGACTGCATCATCCTGACACACGACCAGTTCGGAAAAATCCCCCAGTCACCCGAAATACAGCAGGAAATATATACACAGGAAATAAACAGCATCGAAGAGAACCTCGCCGTATTCGAGCGGCAGGGCAATGAAGTGAGCGGCTGGATAAAGAAAGGGCTGGAAAGAAGAAAGGAGAACCTTGAGGCCAAACTGGAAAAGCTGGATCAGGAGATAAAGGAACGGACGGATGACGTGACCGATTTCAGGCAAATGGGTATCGACCACCTGTACGTAGATGAATCGCATGCGTTCAAGAACCTTCTCTTCAATACCCGACACGCAAGGGTTTCGGGACTTGGGAACCCGGAAGGAAGCATGAAAGCCATGAACCTGCTTTTCGCTATCCGTACCATACAGGAACGCACGGGCAGGGATTTGGGAGCCACATTCTTGTCCGGTACGACCGTTTCCAACAGTCTGACCGAACTCTATCTCCTTTTCAAATACCTCCGACCCAAAGAAATGGAACGTCAGGGCATTACCTGCTTTGACGGTTGGGCGGCTGTATATGCAAAGAAAAGTACGGACTTCGAGTTTTCCGTAACCAACCAGATCGTGCAGAAGGAGCGTTTTCGCTATTTTATTAAAGTCCCGGAACTTGCCAACTTCTATGCGGAGATTACCGATTACAAGACAGCGAAGGACGTGGGAGTTGACAGGCCGGAACTCAACGAGCAGCTTTATCATATACCGCCCACTCCCCAGCAGGAGATTTTCATTTAGAAGCTGATGAAGTTCGCCGAAACCGGGGATGCCACCTATATAGACAGGGAACCTCTGTCCGAAGCGGAGGAAAAGGCCAAAATGCTGATTGCAACCAACTTTTCAAACAAGATGTCGCTTGACATGCGCCTGATAGACCCCGAATACGGTGACAGTCCGGGAAACAAGGCATCCCACTGTGCGGCCAAGATTGCGGAATATTACTATAAATATCTCGACCAGAAAGGCACACAATTCATCTTTTCGGATCTTAGTACGTATAAGCCCGACCAGTGGAACATTTACAGCGAGATAAAGCGCAAGCTTGTGGAAGACCATAATATCCCCGAGAGACAGATAAAGTTCATTCAGGAAGCTAACAGTGACAAAGCGCGCAAGGAACTGTTCAGCAACATGAACTCCGGTCGTATCCGTTTCCTCTTCGGCTCCACACAGAAGTTGGGGACGGGTGTCAACGCGCAGGAACGGGCCGTGGCCATTCATCATCTGGACATACCCTGAAGGCCTTCCGACCTGGAACAGCGCAACGGACGTGCGGTAAGAAAAGGCAATATCGTTGCCAAACAGTTTGCAGACAACAAGGTGGATTGTTTTATCTATGCGGTGGAGAAGTCACTGGACAGTTACAAGTTCAACCTGCTGCATAACAAACAGGTATTCATCAGCCAGCTTAAAAGCCGCAATCTGGCTACACGTACCATTGACGAGGGGGCGATGGACGAAAGCGGGGGCGTGCATTTCAGTGAATACGTGGCTATTCTTTCGGGCAATGACGACCTGTTGGAGAAGACAAAGCTGGAAAAGAAACTGGCAGTCCTTGAAAGCGAAAGGCTGGCATATCACCGCAACAAGGGGAATGCAAAAGGCAAGCTGAACGAAAAGACTTCGGAAATAGAGAAGAATAACGTCTTTATCGGACGCTTCACCCGGGATTGGGAGTATCTGAATAAAGTGGCTCCCGTGGACGCGGAAACCGGAAACCGTCCCAATCCTTTACGGTTGGATGGTGTAGACTCGGACAATATCGAAATACTTGGCAACCGGCTTGCCGCAATCAATCAGAAAGCCCGCACGGAGGACGATTACATGAAAATCGGCACTCTCTTCGATTTCCGCATCCTGGTGCGTACCGAAAAGACTTATAACGGTGACACGCAAGCCTTGCAGAACAAGTTTATGGTTGAGGGACTGGACGGCATCAAATATACCTATCATAACGGGTATATAGCCAAAGACCCGAAACTGGCCGTAATGTATTTCATCAATGCCCTGGAACGTATTCCCGGCATGATAGAGAAACGGCAGAAGGACAATGCGGAGTTGTCAAAAGACCTTCCGGTCTTGCAGCAGATAGTGGCAGATACATGGCCGAAGGAAGCGGAACTCAAACAGTTGGGTGAAGAGCTTGCCGCACTGAACCGGAAAATACAGCTTACCCTTAAACCGGTGGACAAATACGAAAGCGGAGAAGATAAGAAAACGGAAGTCGAAGACCCGAAACTTGTCAGCGGCAGTGATGTCATACCGGATTCACCCGGTAAGGCAAGGCATGTTCCGTCCATGAAAATAGAAAACCCTACAAGGGAATTGAAAAAAATATCCTAAAGTTTCCCGCGGCACATTGCTGTAACCTGTGGAAGCTACGCAAGCTCCACTTCCGCAGGTTACAGCAAAGAGCCGCTTTTTAAGGAAATGACAAAGGCACAGCGGGCACCCGGATAAATCCGACCTTGCCCGCCGTGCCCTTGTCTGTAAAGGGAAACACTTACGTCATTCTTCCTCCTCAAAGGAAAGTTCTTCAACCTGTCTGTTTATGGCCTTGCAATCAATGGCATCCTTGAGATTGATTATATCCACAATCGAATAATGTCTTGTACCGTTTTCCTCTTCCGCGAAACGCAGGCGGCCTCTCAAACGCTGCTTTTCTATTTCAGCGGGATCGAGGTTAATCAACTCACATACTTCATCCGGCAACATGGACAATGCCACATCGTTTTCCTGACAGATATGCTGCAACACAGCCAGCATATTCAATGACTTCTTATAACTTCTCACAAGTGTAGCGAAAGAATTGCTTTCAATCTTAACCATCTTTTTCATAACGCTTATTTTTTAGAGTTTTCTGTTTTTTCCAATAATACGGCACGAAGGACATCCGAACGGCGATAATAGATTTTCCCTTTATCCCGATAAAAAGGAAGCGTACCGTCGTTACGTCTTCTAAGCAGTGTCCTGTCCGACATCTTTGTCAGCAGACGCACGCCTTTCGAGTCCAGTATCTCACTATCCGGTATATTCTCAACCGAAGGAGAAAGTAGCTTCTCGATGTTGTTCACTTTGGCAAGTATGGTGCTGAGCATGTGGGTAACTCCGGCACCGGAAAGAGTTCTTCTATTATTCATAATGACCTTGAATTTATCGTTTATGGTGCAATATTACGGAGTTGTTTTAAGGTCATTGGTTACTCAACCGTTGAGCAACCGTCAAAAAAAGACAGAACACGCCAAATGAGGACAAAAAAATAGCCGAGGCACTTTCCCCGGCTATTCTATAATGAGCAGACATCCAAAGTAATACTTTAAATGCTTAATATGTTAATAATCAGATTTATACAAAAATAAATAGCAGAATATTTTGCTATATTCCAAATATTGACTATATTTGTATATGAGTTATTTGAAACTATGCAAAGCAGTGTAACCCGAAACAGGACTTCCGTCTCCAAATCGTTACCTGCATCTTTTAGGCTCTCTATATTTATCTTATCTTTAGAGAGTTACATCAAAATACATTGTTTCACGCTTTGAAACCATCAGTTTCACACCGAGAAACCATTAGTTTCATGCCGGGAAACTAAAAGTTTCAAGCGCCTGAAACTTTCTTTTCCTACAGGATTAAAATAATATATCAGTCGGATTAAACCTTTTATCTGGAGAAAAGTCTTATTATTAATATATTATCGTTCTATTCAACATTAAAGTATCAACGAAAATGGAAACATCCGTCAAACTCTATTCGCTGAAACACAGCAATGTGAAAACCTACCTGTTCGCCTTACTATTCGTAGCGGGTAACATTGCACTTCCACAATTATGCCATCTTGTACCTTATGGTGGTCCTACCCTGTTACCTATTTATTTTTTCACGCTGATTGCGGCTTATAAATATGGTTTTCTTGTAGGATTATTGACTGCTATTCTTTCACCAGTCATCAATCATTTATTGTTTGCCATGCCCTCGGAAGCGGTACTTCCCATCCTATTAATCAAATCGTCCTTACTCGCCGGAGCTTCAGCTCTTGCAGCACGTACTATAAAATCGGTTTCATTACTGGCCATTCTTGGTGTCGTACTCACTTATCAGGTCATAGGCGTTGCATTTGAATGGGCCATCGTCGGAAGTTTCTACGAAGCAGTACAGGACTTCCGTATCGGTATTCCGGGAATGTTACTGCAATGGTTCGGCGGATACGCCCTCCTGAAAGCAATTGCCAAACTCTAAACTAATATAGAAAGATGGACAGAAGGGATTTTTTAAAAACAGTAGCTATCACCGGAGCCGCCTTGACTATACAGCGTTCGGAGGCTATGGAGGTGTTAACTCAAACAATCAATAAAGCAAACGGAAGCAATCCTGATCTGGTGGCCGTTATGGGCGGAGAACCCGAAGAGATGTTCCGCCGTGCCATAAGCGAACTGGGGGGTATGAAGCAATTCGTGAAACCGGGACAGAAAGTGGTTGTAAAACCTAATATCGGTTGGGATAAAGTGCCGGAACTGGCAGGAAATACGAATCCGAAACTGATTGAAGAAATCGTCAGACAATGTTTTGCCGCCGGAGCTAAAGAAGTGGTCGTGTTCGACCATACTTGTGACGATTGGCAGAAATGCTACAAAAACAGTGGTATTGAAGCTGCTGCCAAAAAAGCCGGAGCCAAAGTAATGCCTGCACATCTGGAGTCGTATTACAAACCAATTGATCTGCCAAAAGGCAAAAAGATGAAGAAAGCCAAAGTGCACGAAGCGATTCTGGATTGTGATGTATGGATCAATGTTCCTATTCTGAAGAATCACGGAGGTGCCAATCTGACTATCTCCATGAAAAATCACATGGGGATTGTGTGGGATCGCGGATTCTTCCACCAGAACGATTTGCAACAATGCATCGCAGATATCTGTACATTACAGAAGAAAGCTGTACTCAACGTAGTAGACGCCTACCGGATCATGAAAACAAACGGTCCCCGGGGACGCTCTGCATCCGATGTTGTACTGGCAAAAGGATTGTTTATCTCACCGGATATTGTAGCCGTGGATACGGCTGCTGCCAAGTTCTTCAATCAAGTACGTGAGATGCCACTGGATACAGTAGGACATCTCGCCAATGGGGAAGCATTGAAAATAGGAACCATGAACATTGACAAATTGAATGTCAAGCGAATTAAGATGTAAAACAACCATGTTAAGAAGGCTACGTATTGGAATATCAGCACTTTTATTTGTGCTGATTTCTTTCTTTTTTCTCGATTTCGCAGAAATATTACCGAACAGTTTTCATCGGCTGGCACATTTACAATTTATTCCAGCCATCCTTTCACTAAGTATAGGTATCTTATTATTTCTCATTGTGTTAACGCTTTTATTCGGGCGTGTATATTGTTCTACAATCTGCCCTATGGGTATCTTGCAGGATGTGATTGCGCGAATTTCCAAAGCAACGGGAAAAAAGAAAAAAAGATATAGTTACAGTCCTGCAAAAAACAAATTGCGCTGGGGTGTGCTCGGACTGACAGTGGTCGGGTTTCTATGTGGATTTACATTTATTGTTGGTTTGCTCGATCCGTACAGTGCGTATGGACGTGTAGTAGTGCACATATTCAAACCTATCTATATGCTGGGGAATAATCTGCTGGAATCACTCTTTGCCAGATTTGACAATTATACATTTTATCAGGTAGACACCTCCATCTTGAGCATTTCTTCCCTTCTCATCGCTATTATTACTCTTGCAGTCATCTTTGTAATGGCATGGAAACATGGACGGACATGGTGCAATACGATTTGTCCCGTAGGAACAATATTGGGGTTATTGAGCCGATTTTCATTATTCAAAGTCCGTATTGATACTGCCAAATGTAATGGATGCGGGCTTTGTGCCACCAAATGCAAAGCAGCTTGCATCAATAGTAAAGAACACGCTATTGATTATAGTCGTTGTGTAGATTGTTTCAACTGTTTGGGAGTATGCAAACAAAAAGCATTAGTTTACGCCCCTTCTTTAAAAAAACAGTCTGATGTAGAAACTTCTGCACCATCATCACCGGATTTGGATTCATCCAAACGCCGTTTTTTGGTTGCCGGTCTTGTTACTGCCGGAGCAACCCCCAAACTCATCTCCCAAGCCAAAGAATCTGTAGCAAGCTTGGAAGGTAAGAAGGCATACAAAAAGGAAAATCCGATCACTCCTCCGGGGTCTATCAGTCGGGAACACTTCCAACAGCAATGCACATCCTGTCATCTTTGTGTCAGCAAATGCCCTTCTCATATCTTGAAACCGGCTTTTATGGAATATGGCTTGGCAGGCATGATGCAACCTACTGTTAGCTTTGAGAAAGGATTTTGTAACTTTGACTGTACTGTCTGTGGAGATGTCTGTCCCAATGGAGCAATTCTTCCCATAAGTGTAGAGCAAAAACATCTTACACAAATGGGATATGTTGTTTTCATCGAGGAAAATTGCATTGTTTATACAGATGGAACCAGTTGCGGAGCCTGCTCCGAACACTGTCCCACACAAGCAGTAGCGATGGTGCCGTATAAGGACGGATTGACGATTCCTCATGTAAATAAAGAAATATGTGTAGGTTGTGGAGGATGTGAATATGTTTGCCCAGCCCGTCCATTCCGTGCCATCTATATCGAAGGAAATCCCGTACAAAAAGAAGCAAAACCATTCAAAGAAAGCGAAGAGCACAAAGTTGAGATAGACGATTTCGGATTCTGACCGGCATGGTGCCGGAGCAGAGTTTCCATCCGTGTTTTATGTTCTATGACGGTTTATTTCAAATGTAAACAAGACAGATGGTATGGATTTAAAAAAAACTATCCATTATATTCCTCCTACTTTCAATAAATTCACTAAATTCGTGGCGAACTAAAGAAAGCAATTCATGGAGGTATTCACAAATAACTGGAATAGCCGGAAATATCAGATTGGCTATGCACTAAGCGGAGGATTTATTAAAGGATTTGCCCATTTGGGAGTCATGCAAGCTCTTTTGGAACATGATATTAAACCGGAAATCATCTCTGGAGTAAGTGCAGGGGCACTTGCAGGTGTCTTTTACGCGGACGGCAACGAGCCGCACAAAGTACTTGATTATTTCTCCGGACATAAATTCCAGGATTTAACCAAACTGGTGATTCCCAAGAAGGGACTATTTGACCTCTGTGAATTTATTGATTTTCTCCGGACTAACTTAAAAGCAAAAAATCTGGAAGAGCTACAACTTCCCCTGATTATCACAGCAACTGACCTCGATCACGGTCGCATGGTTCACTTTCATCGGGGAAGCATAGCGGAACGGGTCGCCGCTTCCTGCTGTATGCCTGTCATGTTTTCTCCGGTCAACATAGACGGCACTAACTATGTGGATGGAGGATTGATGATGAATCTTCCGGTCTCTACCCTGCGCAGGGTTTGCAATAAAGTGGTAGCTGTCAACGTAAGTCCCATCATGGCACAGGATTACAAAATGAATATTGTAAGCATTGCTATGCGCTCATTCCATTTCATGTTCCGCGCCAATACCTTTCCCGAAAGAGAAAAATGCGATTTATTAATCGAACCATACAACCTATACGGGTACAGTAACACCGAACTGGAAAAAGCTGAAGAAATCTTCGGGCAAGGCTATAATACAGCTAACGAAGTACTTAGTCAACTGTTGGAAGAAAAGGGGAAAATATGGAAATAATCTCCTATCCATCAGAAACAAGAATGAATACGAATATTAATAATCTACTCTATATGAATGACGAAAATAAAATAATTATCTACCAAGTATTCACCCGCCTGTTTGGAAATAACAACAACCACTGTGTCTACAATGGAGACATTGCCACCAATGGTTGCGGGAAAATGGCTGATTTCACGCTCAAAGCACTTGGTGAAATCAAGAAATTAGGTGCTACACATATATGGTATACAGGCATCATCGAGCATGCCACTCAAACGGACTATCGCCGTTATAATATCAGTCCGGATCATCCTGCTATTGTGAAAGGAAAAGCTGGTTCTCCGTATGCTATCAAGGATTATTATGATGTAGATCCTGACTTGGCTAACTACGTGCAAGGACGTATGAAAGAATTTGAGAATCTGGTACATCGCACACATCGCACAGGTCTGAAAGTAATTATTGATTTTGTACCTAATCACGTAGCACGCCAATATCACTCGGATGCACAACCGGACGGTACGACCGAATTGGGAGCTAACGATGACTCCAGCCAATCTTTCAGCCCATATAATAATTTCTATTATATTCCGCAAGCGGAACTTCATGCCCAGTTTGATATGAAAGACGGTGCAGCAGAGCCTTACCGGGAATTCCCGGCGAAAGCTACCGGTAACAATCGTTTTGATGCTACTCCCAATATCACCGACTGGTATGAAACAGTGAAATTAAACTATGGAGTGGATTATCAGAATGGCGGTACCTGCCACTTCTCCCCGACTCCGGATACTTGGATAAAGATGCTGGACATTCTTCTTTTCTGGGCATCAAAAGACATTGACGGTTTCCGCTGCGACATGGCCGAAATGGTTCCTGTTGAATTCTGGGAATGGGCTATTCCTCAAGTAAAAGAGGCTTATCCTGAAATACTTTTCATCGCAGAGGTTTACAATCCAGGTGAATACCGTAACTATCTGTTCCGCGGCAAGTTTGATTACCTGTATGATAAGGTAGGGCTGTATGACACGTTACGCAATGTAGCTTGTGGATATGAATCTGCATCCGCTATCACTCATTGCTGGCAAAGTCTGAATGGAATAGAGAAAAAGATGCTCAACTTCCTGGAGAATCACGACGAGCAACGTATCGCTTCTGATTTCTTTGCCGGCAACCCGCGTAAAGGAATTCCCGCACTGATCGTTTCCGCCTGTATGAACACTAATCCTATGATGATCTACTTCGGTCAGGAGTTTGGAGAACTGGGCATGGATAGTGAAGGATTTAGCGGAAGGGACGGACGGACTACTATATTCGATTATTGGAGTGTAGACAGCATACGACGCTGGCGCAACGGAGGTAAATTTGACGGGAAGATGCTTACTGAAGAGCATAAACACCTCTACTCTATCTACCAAAAAGTACTGACGATTTGTAATGAAGAGCAGGCAATCAGCAAGGGAGTATTCTTTGATTTAATGTATGCCAATATAAACGGATGGCGTTTCAATGAGCATAAACAATATACTTTTATGCGAAAATATAAAAATGAGATTCTGTTTTTCATTATTAATTTCGACAGTCAACTGGTAGATGTTGCTATCAATGTGCCTTCACATGCTTTCGACTTTTTACAGATTCCTCAAATGGAATCTTATCAGGCCACTGATTTGATGACGGGCGCTAAAGAAGAAATCAGTCTATTACCTTATAAGCCCACGGATGTTTCGGTAGGAGGCTATAACGGAAAGATTTTAAAGATTACTTTTTAAATAAAAAGACTAAGATCTGTATACTCTTCATCCCTCGGTCACTTATGAATGACCGGGGGATTATTTTATGCACATCACTCAAACAAATATTCTCAAAGGCTGTTTAGGTAGATAAATAATCCTCTAAACTCAAAGCTTATGAAGAAATTTATGATTTGTGCAATCGCATTGTTTCTGCTATTATCTACATCTGTCTTTGGAGATACCCCTCCCGGCAATGTACAGTCGACTTTCAAGAAAATGTATCCTAAAGCAAATGGCGTCGCCTGGTCACAAGACGACGGATATTATTGTGCCAACTTTGCAATGAACGGATTTACTAAAAATGTATGGTTCAACGTTCGGGGACAATGGGTGATGACGCAGACTGATCTTGTCAGTCTCGACCGGCTGACCCCAACAGTCTATAATGCCTTTGTATCCGGCCCATACGCAAATTGGGTGGTAGATAATGTGACAATGGTGGAGTTTCCCAAATGGCAGGCTATTATAGTAATTAAGGTAGGGCAAGATAATGTCGACATCAAATATCAGTTATTCTATACTCCACAAGGGGTATTGCTCAAAACGCGCAACGTTAGTGATATGTATGATATTCTCGGGCCAAGTACCTTTCTGGAAAACTAGGAACTGAATTATATAATAGGGTAATAAACGAGAAAGCCCCCGCAGATATTCAATAATATTTGCGGGGGCTTCTTGATTTAAAGATAAAATTATTTTTTCTTTCTAAGTACTACAGCGGTACGGGCAGGAATATAGAGTTTCAGCCACTCTTTCTTTTCCTTCTTGTACAGCGGATCGGTAATAGTGAAGTGCACGACAGAGTCGTCTGCTAAACCATTTCCTCCAAATGCTACATCGTCGGTGTTCAGTATCACTTCATAAGCTCCCGGAGTTACCAGGAATCCATAATCAGTGAATGACTGCTTTGGATTAAAGTTAAAGACAAATATAAGGTCTTTCCGTTCGTATGCCAATACCTGATCGCCATCATTATGCCATATTTCCTGAACAGGTGTTGCCTGGAAATCTTTCACACTCTTGAGAACTTTCAGCATTTCTTTATCAAAATCACCCATATAGTGATAGGTCAGATTTTTGTTGTCCACCAAATCCCATTGGCGGCGGGCATATTTGCACGACCATCCGTTACCTTCACGCGGGAAGTCAATCCATTCGGGATGCCCGAATTCATTTCCCATAAAGTTCAGATAACCTCCGTTGATAGTCGAAGAGGTCAGCAGGCGGATCATTTTATGCAAAGCAATACCACGGTTGACAACATAATTTTCGTCTCCCTTCTGCATGTGCCAGTACATATCGGCATCAATCAGGCGGAAGATAATCGTCTTATCTCCTACTAATGCCTGGTCATGACTTTCTGCATACGAAATGGTCTTTTCATCCTGGCGACGGTTGGTTACTTCCCAGAACATGCTGGAAGGCTTCCAGTCTTCATCGATCTTTTCTTTGATTGTCTTGATCCAGTAGTCCGGAATATTCATGGCCATACGATAATCGAAGCCGTAACCGCCATCTTCTACTTTGGCAGCCAGTCCCGGCATACCGGAAACTTCTTCGGCAATGGTTATCGCCTTCGGATTTACCTGATGAATCACTTCATTAGCCAGTGTCAGGTAACAAATCGCATTATCATCCTGATGACCGTTGAAATAATCTCCGTAGTTACAGAAAGCTTCACCCAGTCCATGGCTGTAATATAACATAGAAGTCACTCCATCAAAACGGAATCCGTCAAATTTATATTCTTCCAGCCAGTACTTGCAGTTTGACAACAGGAAGTGGATCACTTCATTCTTGCCATAATCAAAGCAGAGAGAGTCCCAAGCCGGATGTTCGCGACGAGCGCCCGGATAAAAATACTGATTCGGATCACCGGCAAAGTTTCCTAGTCCTTCTACTTCATTCTTCACTGCATGTGAATGAACGATGTCCATAATCACAGCAATACCCATCTCATGAGCAGCATCAATCAATGCTTTTAGTTCATCGGGGGTACCAAAACGCGAAGAGGCAGCAAAGAAACTGGATACATGATAGCCGAAGCTTCCATAATATGGATGTTCCTGAATAGCCATAATCTGGATACAATTATATCCTTCTTCAGCAATACGAGGAAGTATTTTCTCGCGGAATTCGTTATATGTGCCCACTTTTTCCTCCTGCTGTGCCATTCCGATATGACATTCATAAATCAACAGCGGATTCGTGTCGGGCTTAAATGTTTTCTTCTTGAATTTATAGGGGTTCTCCGGAGCCCAGACTTGTGCACTGAATATTTTGGTCTGTTCATCCTGTACCACACGTGTAGCCCACGCAGGAATACGTTCGCCTTGTCCGCATTCCCAATATACATTCAGTTTGTAGAGATCGCCATGATGAATGGCATCCGCCGGCAGGTTGATTTCCCAAATGCCATTCTTTTGTTTTTTCAGCTTGTAGGCAGCTTTTTCCTCCCAATTATTAAATGTACCCACCATATAAATATGAGTAGCATTAGGAGCCCATTCACGGAAAGTCCACCCCTTATCGGTGCGATGCAATCCAAAATAAAGATACCCCGATGCAAAATCTGAAAGGGTTTGTTTTCCCTTATTCGTCAATTCAGCTTCTTTGTCTAATACATGCTGATGGCGTCCGGTGATAGCACCGGCAAAAGGCTCCAGCCAGGGATCGTTTTTTACGAGATTAAGTGTCTTTTCCATATCAGAATTGAATTAGGATTATGCTTTTACTTTTACGATTACTTTCTTCACACCATCTGGAGTGATACCGGGAGCATGACCGTCTTGCGGGAAAAAGATAGCAAACATTCCCGGTTTTACGGCAACGTATGTTTCTGCTAATCCTTCGAAGAAAGTAATATCTTTTTCCTCGTTGTAAGGTGCATCTGCCGGAACACAGTCTTTAGCAGCAGTATACCCCATTATTTCTGTTCCCGACAATGGGATTTGAATATCAATAAATTCGTTATGAGTTTCCAGTTTGGCTTCCTCTTTTGTTTTAGGTTTGGTTTGTGCAATATTCACCAACAGATCTTTTCCTTTCAGTTCTGTCTTACCAACTTCCATGGCTTGGAGGTCATGAGACTTCAAGAATTCAATAGCCTGTGCAAACAGAGGGTTTAAAGACGCATATTTCTCCAGATTTTCTAAAGTATCTACTACCATATAAGTTAAATTTTAAAGTTTATATTCTAGGCATTATTTATTCAAAATCATCAATCGTATAATTTATAAAATCGGCAAACCGTTTGAATTGCCGGAACACTTTGTCTATCTGTTCCAACATATCCGGTCGGGTAAAGAAGTCATCTGGAACATTATAAGAGCAAACATATTCTTTACATTTCAAATAATCAATGTACTTGAAATCTTTCGGAAAACCTTTCGGAGCTGTTTTCAGAAAATCCTCTCCTATCACCGGGAAGTATTTCTTAAACTCCGGATCTTCTACGATCGCAACAAACTCTTCGATATTATCATAGATAGATTGTCGCACTGCTTTCAGGATATTGGTAGGCAGACACAGGCTTCCTCCGGCAAGCATAGAACCATCCGGCTGCAAGTGTACATAATATCCACAATGATCGGACTTCTTTCCTTTGGCATTGATATAACCTCCGAAATGTATTTTATAAGGTGTTTTATCCGCAGAGAAGCGGGTATCCCGGTAAATACGATAAGTACAGTCTTTGGGCTGAATCCCCCGGATAGTTTCATCAAACAGGGAAATACGGGCGATCACTGTTGCCAAAAAGTTGTCGAACTCGGCACGGGCTGTTTCATATTCTGCCTTATGCTCATTAAACCACTCACGATTATTATTCGCGGAAAGATCTTTTAAAAACTGAAAGATAACGGGTATGTTCATCTTTATCATTTTCTATTATTACTCTACAAACGTACAAATTTTATTTCATATAAACTACAAAAGGGGGTAAAAGGACATAAAAAAAGCATCGGCCTGGTAAAACCGATGCTCTAACACATTTATCAAAAAAACAGACTCTTCTGTCTCTGACGTACTTTAGCTTTCACAAGTGAAGTACAATCTCTTTAATTAATCTTATATCTAATACTATGAAAAACACATAAATATAACAGTACAAAAGAGACTTTTGTTCAGCAATTCTCTGTATATTTCAGTTAATTATAGTTTATAGAATTAAATGTTTCTCATTTATAGGCAATATAATGCGTTTCCAGTCAATCATTGCGTTGAATAACATGATATGGGAATAGTCTTTCAGACATATTTGCGGAATGTCTTTCTCAACAATGAGCTGCCTGTCCAGAAATTCGCTTCGTTTCGTCCCACGGAGTAACGGATGAGCCGGTGTGAACCAGGTATGTCCGTCATAGAGAGTAACATTAGCTATAGAGGTATCTGTCAGATAGCCATTTCTCACAATTAAAATATCATCCGCCATTCCTCTTTGAGCGTACAAGGCATTCAGTTCTTCCCGATACGCACTTTTATAAGTATAATCAATGGTATCAGACACAACCAAATGCAAAGAAGATACCTGTCGCATCTGATAGGGCGCATACGTAACTTCTTCCACTTCTTTTCCATATACAATCCGGCATTTATGAATTCCATTTAAAGTTGGCGGAGATATAAATTCCCGTAAATCCAGCGGAGTGCTGTCTTTCCAAAAAGCTGCACGGGTTTTATTAAAGCGTTCTGTGTGATAATCAAGATTATAAATCTGTCCATCCTCTATCCGGATAGTCTCAATAAATGGGTACATATACTTTTTGTTTCATTTCATTATACTCGCTTTCCACATCACTCTGGCAGGTGATCCCACCTCCACTTTTAAAATACATCTTCTCTCCTTCCTGTTCTACAAATCGTATCATAACGGCACTATCTAAATCAATGCCATCAGAATATCCCATAACTCCCGTATAAAATCCTCTGTCGTAGGTTTCAGCTTCCTGAATAATCTGCATCGTTTTTCTCTTTGGAGCACCGGTAATAGAACCGGCTGGTAATAGCCTGAAAATAATATCTCCCAAATGCTCCTGATAATTTTCAGGCAATATACCCTGAATTTCAGAACTCGTCTGGAAAATGACTCCCCGATTAGTCTGTAACCTGTCCATATACCGATACCGGGAAACTGACACCCGGTTGGCAACCATACTTAAATCATTACGAATCAGATCTACAATGGTAGCATGTTCGGCAGTCTCTTTCGGATCATTCATCAATAATTGAGCAGCAGAGGGAATTGAAGCATCAATGGTTCCCTTCATCGGATATGAGCTAATTTTTCCTTGATGAATTCTAACAAATATTTCAGGAGAGAAAACCGTAAAACGATCTTTAATCCATAGCTTATAAATCGCTTTTGAATGAAAATAAATATCTTTCAGAGTGAGATTGGTTTCTACCGGAGTGCGACACGTCAAATTCGTAAGGAAACTATTTCCTGCCAGGATGTTCCGTCGCACGATATTAAACGAACGTTGATAAGAAGAGAAAGATTCTGCGAAAGGCTGCCAATGTAGTGAAGGCACTGTTTTTGCGGAGTAAGTAGCTATATCATCTTCAGCCGATATAATCTGATTGGTAAATCCATTCAAATTATACAAAACTTCAGCGGAATCAACAGCGGCAACCTCCTCTATATAAGATACATCTTGTAGATAATTTATAATGAAAATGAAAGGACGGTGGAGTTGTCCCAACTGGTTCATTCGTTTAATAGCCTGTTCCTTATTATATAAGTGCATATAAAATACTTCTACGTTTAGGGAAGGCAAATGTACACAAAAAGTATAGATTAGAAAAAGATAGCAATAAAAAAGGGTTGTCCGACGTGTCATATCGGCAACCCTTTATCATTTATAAAATTGGTCAAATTACTTCATAACAGCTTTCACTTGAGGAAGCATCTTCTTCACATTTTCATTTTCCGGAGAGATCTTAGCAGCTTCTTCCAGATAGTCTAATGCTTCTTTAAATCTACCATCAGCTTTTTCTTTTTCTGCAGCATATTTATCTGCATCAGAATTTGCCAAAGGAGCAGCTTTCTTCAGGATATTAGCGCCATCATTATAGCACAGAACTCCTAAACTGTACAATGCATTTGTTTTATATTGCTTGTGATCCAAAGGAATTACTTTCTTAAAACAATCTTCAGCTTCTTCTGCTTTTCCTGCTTTCTGTGCTGCAAGTCCTGCTTTTAGATAATGAAGACCATAATTCTTCACCATTGTCTTATTCTTAGGATCGACTTTCAGCCCTTCTTCTAATGTAGCTACATATTCAGCAGTCTTCTTTTGTGCATCTAAAGCCAAAGCTTTACGAGCATACGCATTTCCTATATTAAATTTTTTCTGAATAGCAATATCGAAAAAGGTCACGGCTTCCGCATACTTTTTCACTTCGTCTGCTGCTATACCACAATAGTAAGCTGTTGCAGAATCCTGATTATTAGTCTGTTTCAGATATTCGCTGAACTTCGCATACGCTACTGGATAATTTTTAGCATTAAATGCATCATTTCCTTCTTTTTTCAATTGCTCTGGGGCGGTTTGTGCAAAAACATTAGTCACTACAATACAAAATGCAAATAAAAAAATCAATTTCTTCATAACTTTATGTGTTTTTTAGTTGTTTATCGTTCAAAAGTAGAAGTTATAATAGAAAAACACAACCGTATTTTATTTTTTTGACCTTTTTGAAACCTATATAACGTTCGTTATTCTTCGTAAAAATGACGTTTTCCTATTCATTCCTCCCCAATCATATAAGTAAACAAAATATTTCTCTTTTATAAATTACTGATTCATAGCCATAAAGAAAAATATGAATAAAAAAGTGCCGGAAAGTTTTTGAGTTTTCATAAAAAGCACTACCTTTGCATCCGCAAATAAGGCTGGTTCCGTAGCTCAGCTGGATAGAGCAACGCCCTTCTAAGGCGTGGGTCCTGCGTTCGAATCGCAGCGGAATCACTATTAACATCCGGTAACAGTTAAATGTTATCGGATTTTTCTTTTAAATAGCTGATATTAAACGTTTTACTTTCGCCCCGTTTAACTTTTAATAACCTGCCTGTGTAGGCATATTTGTAGGCATATCCCCTCTACAGGCATAAAATAGGCATATAAAAATGACGGCAATAAGAGTTGTAAGACAAGGCAAAAAAGGCAAAACCGACCGGCTCCCCCTGTATGTGGAATTTTATATCAACCGCGAGAAAATAAGGATCGCGGTAAGGTTAAGTGTCACGTCCAAAGAATGGGACGAGCAAAACGAAGTGATAAAAGGCCGGGACAAAGAGAGTAAAGACAAAAATTTAATCATCTCAAACATCCGGTCACGTGTAAGCGACATATTTGTTCGTGCCCGTCTTAAAAATGAGACGCTGACAAAAGAAAGTTTCTTCCGCCAGTACAACAATCCTTCGGATTTTGGTACTTTCTTTGATTTTGCACGGGTTTACCTCAAACAAATTAGCAAAACAATTTCTTTCGGTACCTGGAAACATCACGTTTCTATCATCAAGAAACTGGAAACATTCGCCCCCGGCCTTGTATTTTCAGAGATTACCCATGAATTTCTCCTGTCTTTCTTTGCATATCTTCGCAAAATAGGTAACATGGATTCTACGGCATGGCGTAACATGGCTACTATCAAAATATATGTAGGTGCCGCCATACGCGGCGGTTATATGGACCAGGACCCGTTCGCGGCCATAAAGATACGTCGCCCCAAAAGTGAAGTTATATACCTGACGGAAGAAGAACTCCTCCGTCTGACCGCCTTGTACCGGTCCGGCCGCCTGGAAGAATGTACCCAGAACGTACTCCGTTTTTTTCTGTTTCTTTGTTTTACTTCTTTGCATATAGGCGATGCAAAAGCATTGCAGATAAACCAGTTCATAGGGAATGAACTACACTACACACGAGGTAAGACCAAAATACCGGTAACTGTACCCTTATCGGACCCGGCACGTTATATTTATGAATATTACCGGGCCGGACGTACAAAAGGTAACTTGTTTATGAACCTTCCCACGGATCAGGATATAAACCGGGTATTGAAAACAATAGCCGGTAAAGTAGGAATAACAAAGGATATCAGTTCAAAGACCGGGCGGCATACATTCGCTACCTTGTATTATAAGAAAACACATGATATCGTAACGCTATCCCACCTTTTGGGACATAGTTCTATAACTATGACAATGGTTTACGCACATGCTCTGGAAGATGAACGCGAAGCGGGAATACACGCCTTTGATGATATGTTATAACTAAAAGAGTGAAGGGGAAACGTGTTTCCCGCTTCCCCCTTCGCTTTTCTACTCCAACGTATAAACGCTCCAGTCTATCGCCTTTTTAAGTGCCCAGCCTTCCTTTTGTGTCTCCTGTATATGTTTCACGGCACCGGTGTAAAACTCTTGTAGTTGCTGCATACTTGCAAACTCGTAAAACGTCGGGTTGTCTTCTTCCCCGAGCTTGAAAGTAACAGGAAGGTTTTCCCCGCCTGTCTGCAAGGCAAGATCGTACGCCGTCTTATAATTCATCTGGTTCTCCATGGAAAGCCAGACTTTCAGGCCGTTCCATACGTACCCGCTTTCGATCGTGTCGGTTATCTTCCGGTTATACCATTCATTAATAACCGCCTTGATTTCTGCCAGTGCGGGTAGATGATCGAACGTCTCTTCCATGTAACTACGTTGCACTCCTTCGGGTGTCTCTGTTTCCTGGTAATCCCACGTAATACGCCAGATTCCCCGGCGGCGGTTGGTGCATCTTACCGGTTCCGCCTTGCTGTCTGCATAAATCCGTATCATTTCAAGTAAAATGTATAATTATCAATCCTTTTTCACTTACTTCACCTTCGCAATGTGCTTCAAAAGGCAGTTCTCCGTCTCTTGCCGCTGATTCACAAATGAAAAGGGTTTCCTCCAGGCTGGTAAAATACTTTCTCTCCTTGCCGTCGAGTTCCAGCTTTATAACAGTCCGGTTTCCGTTTTTCGTCGGAACGTCCTTTTCATAATCAAGTACGATCACATCCTTGTTCATCAGTTCGGGCGACTTGATCCTTGCCCCGGTAAATCGTTTCCGTCCGTCTTTAGGCTTGTACTTGTAGCCCAGATCTTTTAATTTTTTCATTTTCTTTCCTGTTAGTTTATAAAATAAGTTCTTGCAATCGGCATGTTTTGTAAGCCCGTAAAATGAGGCGGTTAACTCCTGCCTGCGTTTCTTGCTTTTAATCTTGTGCATCTTGCGGGCGAACTTCTGTTTGTTACGCTTCCTTAACCGTACATGATCCGGGCGGGTTACATATCCCAGAAAGTCGATACCTTCGGTGATCGGGAAAACGGTATCATTGCTTTTAATCTCCAGGCGGGCTTTCCGGGTCTGTTCATGAATGATATCCCTAACCTTCCAAAGGTATTTCTTACTACCGGAAAGCACCAGACCATCGTCACAATACCGGTAATAATATGTTACCGCCTCCTGATCCTTTAACCGGTGATCCAGGTAAATGGATAGAAGCAAATTACAAAGCCCCTGTGATGATCTTAGCCCGATACTTACGCCTTTAGGCATCATGCGGATGCACTCTTCCAGGATTCCGATCAATATTTTATCCTTGAACATCCTTTTCACTGCATCCAGCAAAACGTCCTGGTCTACGCTCTCATAGAATTTCGTTATATCGAACTGGTACCCGAACAGGGTTCCTTCGGGATCATCCTTTATATCTTTAACGATATACTGTAAAAGGTCATGCGTTCCCCTGTTTTTAATGGATGCGGAAGTAGTCCGGATAAAACGTACTTTCAAATGCCGGTCCACCACATTCATAACAGCGTTAAGAACGATCCTGTCCTCCAGGGAAACCGATTGTACGATCCTTACTTTCGGCCCGTCGTCTACGGTCATTTCCCGATATCCTCCGAGCTTGAACCGCCCGCTCCTGATCCGCTGCCTGATCCTCTCTACCGCCTTCGGGACATCCGCCAGTATTCGACGCCCGGCAAAGCTGCGCTTTCGTCTTCTTTTGCGCAATACCGTTTTTATGGCGTCCTCTATATTGGCGTCCTCGACAATCTCTTCTATAATATTATCTTCTCTCCACATGATAATTAAATCAGCCTTCAATTCCCCGGGCCGGGCTTCTTCGAAAAAACTTCCTACCAAACCCCATTGCCCTGCGCTTTATTTTTCCCCTTTCCAACCGTAAACGGCTGCTGTTGGCGAGGCTCATTCCTCTTGGCTCCACGCCGGGAACACGTTCCCACTGTTGTACGCCAATTTTTAAGGCTTATGCGCTTTTTCTTTATTCTAATTGTTTGCAAGCCGAACACCGATGTTCGCATTCGTGTTCGATGAATCGTTATTCGCGTTCGCATACGAAACACCGCCTAACGCGTTCGCGTTGTTGTTCGACCGATACACCACACGAGTGTATATGAGGAAATCCGCCTTTGTACTTTTCGGAAGTACCGGCGCCCGTCTTACTTTCCGGACGCCCGCGCTACCCGCACAACGTTTTACGTTGCTGTTTTTTCTCTTAATCTGCCTGATTTATGGCTTTAAAGGCCGCGACGCTGCCCGCCCAGCGTATTATGCCCCTGAAGGCAAGCCGAACACCGATGTACGCATACGTGAACGATGAATCGTAATTCGCGTACGCAAACGAAACACCGCCCAACGCGTTCGCGTTGTAGAACGACCGACACACCACACGAGAAAGACCGGTACCCACATAGAACCTATCGAACCAATGTGAGGAAGTGGAACCGCCTTCTTTAGCTGCAATCAAATCCATATACCGGCCCCAAACCATGTGGGTAGGATAAATATCCGCGTTATAAACAGTAATTCCCTGTACAATGCGTTCCGTTCCGTCCGGCATGGTAATAAACCACCTTCCGTCCGCCGCCGTCTTGTTTACTGTGACATACTGCAACCATTCCGCCTTGTTTCCCTGGAAATTCTCATAGCCCAGCACATTGACGGACTGATAATTTACACCGTCCCGGTAAGCACCTTCCGCCTGTGGATTGGAACCGCCCTTTTCCTTATAATAAGAAACCGTATCACGCATCCCCAGCGCATTGGTAAGGCCTGTCACTTTCTGGTAATTGTTTGTTCCATATCCGCAAACTCCCTGCGAATCGGTATTACCGTATTTAAAGAAATGCAGATTACCCACATCCTTGTGCATCTCCCAGTCGAACAGCTGGAAACCTTTGCCCCGGTTCTGGGCGTATTTGACTGCCTGGCTCTGTGAAATAGTTCCTACACTTGAAACACCACTGACAGAACGCAGCACATCATCAATCAGATAGGCTTCATAAACACCGCCCAGGCATTCCGTATGCTCTACCCAGTCCGGCTCGATCGCTTCCACACTTTCCGATGTCGTGAGTAAAACGAAATCGAAGGCCGCCGAATTAAGGAAAGTAAAGGCCAGTTTCGTAGCCCCTACAGGAACGGCACAAAACAGATACATACCATTGATAAAACCGTTCGCATTTGAAACGCTGATCCGACTTAGTATTTTCCCAGCATCATCTACAAATACAGCCCCGTAAAGAGTAGAAGCAAAACCGGGAAAACGAACCTGCTTGTAATCCCGGACATCCACCAGGGCGAACGATCCGGATTCGTATTTGTTTTTCGCCTCTTCAAGGGTTGTGTAATCCGTATTCTTACGAATCCCGATCCCTTCCGTCACGTTCAGTTCTTCGCGGGTAAATCTTACACTGGTGTACCCTGCTGCTGCCGGCGCATCCTCATTGCTTGAAATAAAACCGTAAAGGCACTGATTCAGCACGTCCGTTACTCCTTTGTACCAGTAATGAGGTTCATATACGTAAACTTCACCTTCCGATCCGGTTAATACTGCATCCGTGGCGTTCTCCACGCTGTCACTATCCGCGTATTTATTTCGGTTCTCATCATGAAGCGGGTAACAGGTCATTTCACCCTCCGCCGTCTTTTTAGCCAGAATACAACGTCTTTTCGACAACACTTCCAATATATGGGAAGACGGGGTAAATTCAGTATTATAGTCATATCCGGTAGAGTTATCCAGATTCGTAATCTTTTCCCCGTCTCCTACCGTCTGATCTATTTTTATACCGACAAACTGCGGCTGAATGATATTCAGTTCCGGGAAGTGTGCACAAGTGGCGGCGTACTCTTCATCCGACATAGACTGGGTGAGCCGGTACGTACCTACCAGGCGGCACGTCTGCACGTTTCCCCCGTCTTCATCAACGCCGCCCATTGTCATAAGCCGGCGAAGCAAATTACCGTTCCCGTCCATATCTATACCGGTAATTCGTAGATAGCTGGTCGCACTGCATTGCTGTAATAACGTGTTCCAGTCGATCAGGCTACAGTTATCAATCACAAGGCGCGTGATATTTGCCGTACCTTCCAGCTGCAGCCCTGCATTGGTTAATTTGTTCAGGTACCGGAGTTCGAGAGTCTGCAAAGTTCCGGGAAGGACGCAAACGGTCAGAGGCGCACCGCCGGCGAATGTCACACCGGTAAGGGATGTACCACCGGCCAGAAAGGTTTCAAGTTTGGTATTACTTGAAAGGTCCATACCGGTAAAGGAAGAAGATTTAAGCCCGGATATGTCGAGTTTTCGAAGATTACGGCAATTACCCACCAGAAGGGCGTTAAATGTCGTCTGTCCGGCCTCACAACTAACATTCAGATCACGCAAGGCCGTGCAGTTGTTCAGGTTCAACGTGCCGACAATGGCGTGGCTTACATCCGTCAGATCAAGCCCGCGAATACGGCTTGCACCGTAGAAATATTGCGGATCGTTTACAATCAAATCCGTGTCCATTGTCAGTTCCACCACACTACCGGCCATTTCTGCAAGTACCGCGCTTTGGTGCGGTGTTCCGGACGTGTACCCGTACCCGTAATAATACCGTTCGGAGGCCGTAATCCGAATTTTCCGGTTATCGCTGCCGAACTTGTACCCGAAATAAGCCGCAAAGCTGTCACGACGGTAAGTACCGGCTACATACTGACTATCCAAAAGGGCGAAACGGTTCTGAATGGTATAAGTACGGTGCGCATAACGGCTTCCCTGCAAGGCATACAGATAATTATAATAACTGGTTCCGCTGCTGGTTGTCACCCCCTCGGTAAGCGGAAGGATATATTTATATTCCGAATCCTTGTTATAAATCCGCTCGCACCAGTTACCCATTTGTTCCTCGTTAAATACTTGCAGGACATATTCAAGGCTCATATTACTACGCAAGGTTTCCGCCACTTCCCGCAATTTGTCCGGACAAGACCGTACCAGTTCCCATAAAACGGAATCATGACCGGCAAAAGCATAACTACCGATACTATCGTCAAAACTTTCGTGGGTAATGGTATATTCGTATTTCAATACCGAATCATTACGCACACCGAACAATGTGTCCATATCGTAAGGAAGGAAATACCAGATCAGAGAATCCCAAGTCGCCAGCATCATGTTTTTTGCCCGGTTATCCACGGCCATAAAATAATCGGTAATCAGATACCATGCAAACGGGCTGTCATTACCGAAATACTGGTTATATTCCGCCAGGAACTTGGCGGGATCATCCTTACATGAATCGATCCAGTTCCAAAGCCTTGTAACTGCCGCCTTGTCGTCCTCGTGTGCATCCGCCCAGGTAGTATCTGCCTTGAAACGAAATTCCAGCGCATCATCAAAAGAAGACATATCGGTAGTCCCGAACAAGCAAAGGGCCTCGGAGTTATTCAAGAACTCCAGGCAGATACATTTGTTACGCTGCCCGTTCAGGGCCGCTTCGTCGTTGAATCCTTCAATTCCTTCAAAACCGTAAATAATCGCACTTTCCGACTTCTCATTATTGAAATTGTATTTTCCCAGATAAGTATTCGCACCGGTGCCGTCGTTGTCATAAAACAGGTCCATAGGGAAACCGTCTACGCCTATACGTACGTCATATTCCCCCTTATATGCAGCCTGCGGCGGTGTCAGCCACCTGCACTTCTTCCAAACGTCGTTCACAATACGCACCGCACCGGTATTATGTGTACCGGAAGAATCGGAAAAGTCCGCTTTCAAACAGAATATACTGATCGGCCGTGCTCCCGGTTTGAAACTGTATTCAAGAGACGGCACATCCACGCCGTTAACTTCCAGCGTGGTACCGTATTTTTCCAGGCGCAAGAAATAAAGACGGTAATTCTTACGCGGATAAGTGGTGGATGATGTACCCTGTATTCTTAGACCGATATTCCTTGCTACAAAATCATACTCCTTACCGTACGGGCTATAAAAATAGATATCGACCGGTACCTCGAATTTCTTGTTATTGGTGGCGTTGACAAGGTTCACATCGCCGACAATTCGCATAACCGCCTTTCCCTGGGCGCGTAACTTGTCTATGTCGATATCCGTACCGTTGTCCCCCGTAACATCGTTTTTTTCAAATAACAGGACCATTTCGTCCGACGTAGTACGGTCTACCATGTAATTATTTAATTCTTCATCATCCGTAAGCGCACGGTTATAAATACGGAAATTCCTGATCTCCACATCCGCCGTATCACTGAACAAACGGATGTTTACCGGTTCCGCCTGCAGTAGTCCTTCGGTAGACCCATACTGCACAGCCCCGCAACGGATTCCGTTTACATAAAGTTCCAGCAACCGTTTGCCAGCCTTGGACCCGACAATAAAGGCTATTTTCAGGTTCATATCACTTGCAAACTTTGTACTTACTTCCGTACCGCCGGAAACACGCATAAGGGCCTGCTCCGTTGTCATCTGGAAACCGATATCGCCGGCCATACAGTCCAGTATCACTCCCTGCCGGTCCGTTACCGATGAACAAAGAATTTCCATTTCATAGGTAGCCCCGGTAGTGGTCGCATCTGTGGAGAACGGCTGGTACCCGATTTCAATCTTCGCGCCTCCCGTAAGTTTCAGGGCGTCACCCGTCCAGCCGTTGCTGTTCCAGTCGAAACCTGCAAACGTTGTATGTATGTCGCCATAATCCCAGGCTCCCGGATCGGATTCACTGTTACTCCGCCCGGCTGCTGAAAGTTTCAGTACAAGCCCGGCGGTAGTTTCCTGCAAGTCGATCCCGCTTTCCGTCACGTCGATATAAAACGGGTATTCCGTGGCTCCCGTCTTAAATTTCATATTGATTTCACCCTGCTGGGTAAAACGGTTGGTATATGTTTGCGTAGTACGCGCCACACTGACAGACTGCGTTTTCACCCCGTCCCGGTAAACGTCCACTTTGGCCGGCGTCGCGGCGGGATCATAAGCCACAAAGTCAAATTTTACCTGTTCGTACTGCCCCGCTTCCAGGCGCGGAACAAGATGATCCTCCGTAAAAATACGACCGTCCGGAAAACTTATCATCGTGCCGATGAACGGTGCCGATCCTCCGGATTTCAGGATATCAATGTAGATACTTTCGGATTTTAACACAAGATCGGCGGAAGCCTCCATTTCGGCAACCATTTGAACGGTATTCCGACCGGTTACAAGCGAAGAAGGGGACAAACTGAAACTGCCGTTTGTCGTTCCCGATCTTGTAATGGTGTGCGCGTTCTGTTGCTGGCCGTTCAGATAAAGCGTGACGACCTTTGTTCCGGAACCGTTGACGGCATAAGGAATATTAATCGTATCGGCCAGCGTATAACCGCCAGCGGCTATGGCCCCGGCCAGATTATAAGAGCTGGTAAGGGAAAGGCTGACAACCTTTACGGATGTAAATGCCTGTCGGGTTTGTTTCTTGCCGGTAGTCGGATCGGTAGTGGTTGCCACTACGTAAATATCCGTGTTTCCCACAAGCAAGTAACTTGAAAGGTCCAGTTCGTAACTACCTTTAGAAACATCGCTGACTGTTTGGGAATACATGGTAGTTGTTCCACGCCTGATCGTAACGGTTATATCTGCCTTTTGCCCGGTGGATTCCCCTTTTTCGTCCCCCGTGGTGTACTGGTGATCGTACGTATAAGTAAGACGGGCGTTTCCGCCTTCCTTGATGATCGCATTATCTACAGCCGCATTTAATACAATTTTAGTAGCCACCGTTTCGCCGGAACCTCCACCGGAACCGGCCGGGATATCTACAGCGGTAATTTCCGCACCGCTTTTATTCTGGAAAGACAGACGGACGGATGTTTCATCCTCGCTTACCTCCGCATTTACATTGAACAACGTGGAAGCGTCCACCTCGTTAAAACGGGCGGTTACAACCTTGTTTTCTACCGGATTGGTGGAATCTAAGGACAAAGTTTCGTCCACTTCCAGGATATCCACGTTTACATTCACATTACCGGCCGCGTCCGGCGTCTGCTTCTCGCCGTTTACCGTTACACTCTTTACCGTTCCTTTGCCGCCGAACTCTTCCCAGCTCGCCTCCTGATCCCAGACAGCCGGATCGGTTCCGGTAAATTGCCACGTCTCCCATTTACCGAGCGATGTTTCAAAGGTGATAACACGCCCCCGGTCGCGCCACTTGTCCGGTACCGCGGCAATGGCGGAAGCAAGAGTATAGAAACCTTCCGTTAGTGGCATGTTACCGGTTACGTTATAAGTATTCCCGCCGGCCGAACCGCCGCTGCCGAAATCCTCCCACTTTTCGACATTTTCAAAATCCGCGTCCGGATTACCTCTAAATTGCTTCGTCACCCAGCCGTCGGCAGTAAGGAACGAAAGGATCACGCCGTTTTTCCGGACATTGTTAATCTTATCCGCCGTTTTCAATGCTGTAAACACTCCCGACAGGTCACTATAGACGGTACCGGCGTTCAAAAAGTTGTTCACGTTGGTAAAGGTTGAAACCTGGAGTCCGGCCGTCTGCTGCAACTCCTGTTTTATTTTGTCACGGTCTACCTGCAACGTGCTTATGTCCTCGGAACAACTGGAAATATCCTGGGATAAACTTTTCAGCTTTCCCCAAAGAGAACCGTCTTCGCTCTGTGAACCGTCTTCGCTGCCAATACGGGCGTTAATATCAGCCAGCAATGCGGCAAGCGAATCACTATCTTTAAGCCCGTTCAGAAAATTAAGAATTTCGTTAAAGTTGTCGATTGCCTGGGAGGCATTATTACCGACAAGCCGGTCGATACGTAAAGATACGGCGTCTATAGCCTTCTGTAATGCAGCATCGGCGGCAATGCGTGCGGCTTCCTCTTCCAGGACTTCCTCACCCTGGGAAACCTTTTTCAGGTTTACGTTTAAAAAGTCAAGAACCGCCGCCACCATTTGGTTAGTAACGCTTCCCGCGTCTTCCGCGGTTTCAATGACTATAATAAGATCATCGATATACTCCTGTGTTGCCATATAGATACATTAATTAAATTGTTTGCTGAACTCTTTGGAATGAACGCCCGGTTTCCGGTAGCCGCTTTCCGTAATTTCTCCGGTCCAGTTGGACTCCTTCTCGGCAAACGTGAGCTTTAACGTCACGTTCTGCGGCGCGTCAGGGCGGACACGATAAGAAAACTCTTCCGCCGAAGGAATTACCTTGATCTCTTCCTGACCGTAACCAGACAGGTAGACATTATCAGAGGAAAGCAGATCAAGAAGAAAGCGTATTTCTTGCGGGCGTTTGAATCCCGTCTTAATCGTTACGGCTTCCTGTATCTCCGTACGTATGCGATCCGAATAATAATCATCGGTAATTTCATCGTAACGCCGGAAAACAGCGTCCTCGTCTTCATCCATGCCGGGAGTTACGCTCGCCTCGCCTTCCAGGGAGAACACCTCGTAAGCCCCGTAACTGTTCAGGAACCGGAGCCGGTAACGCTCGCGGACCGTCGGGCTTTGCTCGATCCCGATTCGGAGAGCAAACGTATCACCGCTATACACGTCAAAAAGGTTGGCCAGTACCCCGTAATCGGTAAAGAATTTAAGTCGTACGGCCTCCAGATTCAAGGCGTAAAAATTACCCACCGTACCTGGTATAGAAAAGCTTTGCCCGGTAAGAAGTTCCATTATTTTCAGTTCGTGTCCCGGATAGATGAAACAAAGCGGGTAAAGTTCCGTCTCGCGCATCATTATACGCCAGTCGTTGCTCCGCGTAGTAAAAAAGAAATTGCAGGATTCATTCAAGAACTTCAAAGAAAATATATCAGTCCCCATATTTCGAAGACGTTTAAACTCCTTCTTGGAAATTCCCCCTTTCCAGGCGGTAAAAGATAGGTTATCCTCTTCCTCTCCCTCATTTACCACATGTATAGTTACTTCTGCCGACAAACCGGAAACGGCAAGTATATGATCCGTGTTATCCGGTAAAATCCGTGCGCCTGTTATTCCGGTTTCGACAATCTCGGCTATATTAACACGAAATTCCCCGATTCCGTTTCCTTTGAAGATTTCTTCATTATTCATCCTGATACTGTATGTAGCCATAGAATAGGATGATACAGACAAAAAAATAGGATTACGTGTAAAAGCGTTTCCCGTCGGATATATATTCACCTTTAAAGCTTCGTCGCTGGCGCTCATTGTATTGCTATTTTAGTTACGATAAAACTGCCTGTTAACTCATTTTGCATCTCCAGAGAGGATATAAAACGATCCCTGGCAGCCGAAGGATTTACCATAAACTTATAAAAGTCCGTAAGTCGGCCCGAATGGTTTTCCCTCCAGAGATTATAAAGCTCCGTTACTTGTGACGTGGACGGAGCAAGTATGATATTATTCTGCTTTTCCATGGTGCAAAAGTTGGGGTTATGAAAGGAAGAATAAAGGACGGAATTAACCGGAATACACTATCGATATAAATTCCCCTATATAAGTAAGGGTAAATGTATCATTGTAAGTTCCAGTAGTAGCTTCCGGATCATTTTGTATATAATTTATATTCACTCTTAACTGAAACTGATAGTATCTTGTTAGGGTGTCATTTTCAGAAGTTGGTGGATTATCTATTATATAATCATCTGTATTGGGATTAATAAAACCGTCTGTTATGGTCCAGAAACGATCATTAACAATGGTAAAGCCTAAACCTGTCAAGTAGTTTAATACCTCTTGCTTTTTATTTTCTTGTACTTCCGCCTGGGTATTACGAACCAATTTCCAGACATATAAAATACTTCCAAAATCTTTAATATAATGTTCTTCATCAAGATTATAGGGGGCTATTAACCGAAGCGTTCTTAATGTCAGCTCGACAGGTACAATCTTATTTGCCGGAAGTGAATAAGAAAGCCCGTCAAAAAGCAAGTACTGCCCCCGAAGTGCTACAGGTGTCAATATATCCATACTCATAAGCTGGTGGACCGGTAACAGGACATTCGTTTCTACCTGGTTGAAAGAGTGTCTTATTATAGCATCATATTTTTTCCAGAAGTTTATAAACAGACCGTTTTTATATTGAAACAAAAGTGATATCGTATGTTTACTTCCGTCTTTTAATACGACTTCCTCACCCTCGGAAGTATAGGGCAGTACGGAACCGAAAGGATATTTACTATTCTGTGAGGATGTAAAAGCAAACACGAAGGATAAAGGCGTTTCTACTTTTTCCGAATCTTCATCATCATTATTAGAGGATGTTTTAAGATATGTATAACGGTGAACGTAATCGGCCAGATATTGAGGGGAAAGGATATCATTCGGGGCAAAATCCATTGGAACGCATTCGTCGTCGCTGGTTAATTCGTTATCTTCGATATTGTCGGTTTTCCGATCCCAGGAAAAGAAACTCGATGAAGAATAAGTAAGGCGTTTGTTGTCTTCATCCCATTTGAACCACCGCCCCGTCGTTTCCTCATAATTTAGATGTATCACCCTTTTGGTAATGTCAACTTTCGCCAGTCTGGCCACTTCCTGATCCTTTAAATAGTCTTCAAACCGTTCAACGGAAGGAGCGGCTCCGGTAAAGGAAGTTTTAGCCGATAACTTCATTTGTCGGGCTGTTTCATAAGTTATTAAAGGTTCATCCGTCAAACTACAGGATAAATCAATGTCCGGAACATCATCCACAATATCCCGGATTAATCTTAACGTGGCTGTTTTCGTATCGGAAGAAACATTATAAACCAGTCCGAAACGCACATGTAGGGCGTTTAAAAAGTCCTCTACCGTGCAATCCGGCATCAAATCGGCATAAGAAAGTTTCCCTTTAACACAACAGTCGGCCGCATTATTCAATATTACCAGGTTAGAAAGTTCCTTGTTCGTCTTAAAAGGATTTTCGGTTATGGTATATCCAAATTCGGAAAAAACAAGTTCCAGTACACGCCATACATATAAAAAAGCCGTTACGCCGTAACCTTCCGGAAGTGTTACTGCAGTCGGAGTACCATTTACTAAAAAAGTTTCTGTTCTTGCTTGATAACGTAAGCGATATACTTTACTTCCTTCTGATACAGGTGTGATATAGTTCAAGTATTTAGGGTAAAACTGATTATCTTTCGAATCGTTACCGGTCATAATCTGAAATACGGCATAATCAGTCTGATAACCTCCTAAAACTTGTTGCAAATGTGCGCAAAGAGAATTAACGCTGCTATACTCCTTCACAGGTAACGTAATAGCATTTAATTTTTTTGCTTTCCATGCGCTGTAGGCTTCCGAATTGTCAAAGCCGATGTTAAGGGTAATACCTTCTTTTTTACCGGCGGAAACAATATTTATCTTCCCGGTACGTTTATATGCTCCGTCCAATACTGTACATGCCTGATCTTCATTCATCGGCTTTATACCCATGTCCAGACGGTGAGCAAAACCGGTTATTTTAGCATTGTTGCCGGTACATGGAACCGTAACCGGTACGGTTTGCGATCCCCGGTCGTTCATGACAGGGGATTTTTCATCAATCTGTACGGTAAAGTCACCCCCTAAATCCAGATAACCTTTGTTCGTCTTAATCTTTAGCATAATGATTACTTATTTTCCGCGTGTAAAGGTGTCGCGGGCGTTATCTATAGTTTCTTTGGCCTTCTCCAAATCCTGATAAACGATATAGGCCTTTATCAATTTGATAGCCTCACAGGAGGCGCGAAGTTCCTTTGCCGCTTCCAGGAACTCCCGGTAGGAAGAATCCCCCGCAGAAGAGGTAACGTAACCGCCTTCCGCATATTCACCCGGATTCTGTGGCAACGGGTTCGCATTGGTACGCTGCCGCCTGATCGCTTCGATAGTGCTAACAGCGTCGATTACTTTAGGATTATTCATTTCCGGCTGTGGTACCACATATTCCCCCTTATGAACTACGCCGGCCACTTCATAGCGTCCACCCGGACCGGTGTAACCACCTTCCGAATATCCACCACTGGAAGAACCGGAAACAACACGTTCGGCCGTGGCGGTCTTGCTGCCGGTAGTGTTTTTCAGGGACATGTTTTTAATTCTGTCCCGTTCTGCTTTGGCCGATGCAAGCTGGGCCACACCAGTAGCCGCAAGCATTGCTGCAGCAACGGTTCCGGCGATCGGTCCTAAGTCCGCGTACGCCTTCATAATCGAAACGGCTGTATCTGCTATGATCTGGGAACACTTGATAGCAAAGTTTACATCCGCATACTTCTTTTGAATCTCCAGTTTCTTATTTTCCTTCTCTTCTTCCAGAGCGGCAGTATCTTCCCCGTTGTTTTCGGCTTCTTGTATGAGAACATCGTATTTTGCTTCCACCTGGTCGATTTCGGCCTGCTGAATAGCTTCCACCATGGAAGAGGAAAGGCCGGAATAATGGTCAAAGTATTTTTTAGCGTTATTCATCTGCATTTGCAGTTTTTTACGCTGGTATGTCTTTTCGTCTATTAATTCCTGATCGTGCAGATTCTTTAACAGGGCCAGTTCATTCTGGTATTCCTGCGCCCATGATACACCGATCTGGGATTGAATCTGGTATAAACTATTCTGGTATTCAAATTCAAGCTGGCTAATTTCCTGCTGTTTCTGTTTCTCCAAACCAACGGTAGAAATTCCCGCCTGTCTCGCTATCTCAATTATAGCATTATAAGTCGTTTCTACATCCTGAACCTGCTTCCGGTGTATTTCCTGCATACCGGTTATTCCTACCGGAACGGAAGTTATTTCACGTACTTTTTGAGCAATGGCCGCTCGGTCACGTAATAGTTGCATCTCGGTTTCACGTACGGCGTCGGCCGCTTCCGTCGCTGTTTCTATACGTTTCTGTTTACCGGTAATTTCCAAAGCGGCAATATCATTCTGGTAAGTACGGTTTATCTCCAGAAGTTCTGCGGCGTGCTCCGCTTCAACTTCCAGCATATAGGCGTCGGCGGCTTCCTGCGTGATACTTTGGTTTAATACCGCTTTTTCCATGGTGTCCTTCTGGACATTGTAATAGGCGGTTTCAATCTTTAACCGTTCGTCCCGTTTCTCCTGTACCAGTTTTATACGGGCGTCCTCCTGCTTGCCGGTTTCCGTAAAAATGGCCGTCTGTGCTTCTGTTTCGAGCTTGTGGATTTCATCGAGTAATTTCTTTTTATTAGCCGGCGTTTTTGCTTCCAGCTTCTGGAGTGCGTCGATACGTTCCCGGTAATAGCGAAGGTTTTCCGCCGTCCCTTCGAGAATATACTGGGCTTCCGTCTTATTTTCCTTCTCCCGGTTCTGTTTGATTAGAAGCATACGTTTTTCGTGCTCGATCTCCAGAGGTTTTAACGTGGCGTCCGTTTCCGTATTTTTATACTCCCCGGCTTCCGCCTTCTTTTTGACCTTCCCCAGTTCGTTTAAACGTTTTATTTCGGTGTCGATACGTTCTATTTCCTTGTTTTTCTTGGCGATATTCGCTTCGCTGTCTTCCGCCCACTGTTCCTGAACCTTTTTCTTTTCGGCCTCCAGTTTCTTTATGAGGGATGTTTCAGTATTTATATTTTCTTTATTGGTTCCGGTTAATGAAGTGGCCGTCGCCTCTGTTTTTAAGATATCATTATTGATCTGGGCGATTGCTGATTCTATACCGGCCAAATCCTTCTGTGTTGTCTGTAGGGCTTTCAACTGGTTAGCCTCTTTTTCCGTACCAAATAAACGGCTTATTTTAGCGGTAAGACTGTTCCGGTTATATCCTGACAATGTATTTTGCTGGCGGGTGTCCCAGTAAGCGTCGCTTTGCTCTGATTCCTGGCTTTCAAGATTCCTTTTTTTCTTGTACAATTCTTCCAGTTCCTCCTGGTAAGCTTTCAACTTGATTTGTTTTTCCAAGGAAACTAAATATTGATCTATAGCCTCCTTGTTGTTGTTTATGAGCCTGCCTTCTTCATTCAATTCCGCATTATAATCCGGTATCAGTTCTTTTAATTCAGCGAGCCTTTGTTTACGGGTGTAGTTGGAAAGGTTCTCGTCATTAATAGCAGCTACAAGAGTTTTTATTTTTGCTTCCTGGCTGGCATATTCTTCATTCACTTTCTTTACGACTTCCTGGTGGGCCTTCATCGCCGCCGAAGCCTGTTCCGTCTTCTTTGCAAGCTGGTAAATAGCCACCCCGGCTGCCACGAGTAATGCGAGCAGGGCCGTATATGGATTCTTCAAAAGTTCGATCCTCATTAACCGAAGGGCAGCGGTACATCTGGTAGTATTCTTGTGTAATAGTGCCTGGGCTGCTGCATAAGTCAGAGTAGCCGCCCGGCTGATATAAAGCTGTACTGCGTGCGCTTTCTCTGCAACGACCGAAGCAAGGGTCGCCGTTTTAAAACGGGCGTGCCACATGGTAGCGATTTTCAGTCCTCCATAATAAGAAACCAAATAGGCGGTAACGGTATAAGTGACAACACCCCATTTATTAAACATGTCAATCATACCTCCCACACCTTCCACCATAAGCGTAGCAAGGTCTATTAAATCCCGAAGAATACCCTTTGATTCATAGAAACGTAAAACTACTCCTTCAATAGTTGAACTTAGCCGGTTTAATGCACCCTGAACGTTATCACCCATTTCTTCGGACATGGCGTTAAAATCGTCTTCCGCACCTGTTACCGCGTCGCAAAGTGCCAGCACGGTATCGGTACCGTTAAGGAAAGTATTAAACGCTGCAACGGAACGTTTATCGGTCAGTTCAAGGGCCTTGTTCAAGTCTATTCCTTCGCTGTTTAATTTTTTAAGCCCCTTTACCAGATCATCCAGGTTATCAACCGGACCACCGAGAGCAAGCGCGAGTTTGCCGCTACTGTCAGCCAGATTAAGCAAAATATTACGTGTTGCCGTTGCTGCTGATGAAGCATCGAAACCGCTGTTTGCCAAAGCTCCCAAAAGGGCGGTCGTTTCCTCGATCGTGAATCCGAAAGAGTTAGCAACCGGGCCGACGGTAGACATTGCACTATTCAGATATTCAAAATTCAGGGCCGAAGACGTTGTACCTATTGCCATGGTAGAAAGTGCCCGTTCTGTATCTTCCGCATCAAGATTGAAAATACGCAATGTTGCACCGGCAAGCGTAGCAGCCGAGGCAAGATCCGTGTCCACCGCCTTAGCGAATTTCAGCACGGAAGGCGTCATCGCTTTAATATCCTCCTTGAAAAATCCCAGCTTGGCAAGCTCTATCTGAAGTGCCGTTACTTGTGCGGCCGTATAAGAAGTAGTGGCACCCAGCCGGCGCGCTTCATCCGTTAAATCTTTGATACTCTTTTTCGTGGTTCCCAGGATAGCCGCCAAAGTACTATTTTTCTTCTCAAACTCTATAATAGTACTGATCGCATCCCTTAGCCCCCCGACAATCTGCCCGGTTATCATTGCGCCGATAGTGACAAACACACCGGCCAGAACCGTTTTTATCTTATTCAGGGAAAGAAGGGAACCGCCGAAACCTTCCGCCTTCTTCGTGGCCTGCCCGTACGCTTTTTCAACTTCTTTCAGTTCCTTCTCCAGGGCGGCATATTTTTCCGGTTGCAAGGATTTCACCGTATCGCGAAGCTCTTTCCGCAAGGCGTTTGCTTTCCTTGCCAGCTGGTTGGCACTCATGGTGGTTTTATCCAGCCGTTTCTCACATTCGGCAATCTTCTTGTTATTCTCGGATATAGCCTTATTATTGGCATTTAATCTATCCGTAAGGTTCTTCCACTGTTTACCGCCAGCCTTACCGGTAGCAATAAGTTCGGTCATTTTCTTTTTAAGGTCCTTATTGCTGTCCCGGAGTTCTTTGTTCTTTTCCGAAAGATTATGTATTTCTTTCTGTGCATCGGTGGCGTTCAGAGTTAACACCCATTCGATATAATCAGGTTTTAATTTTGCCATAAGAGTAAATTTTATAAGGCAAAATTATCCTGGTGTAAAGTGGCAGAAAAGGACATTAAAAAAAGCCCGTAGAATCATTCTACAGGCTTATTATACAAGAAGAGAACTATTTTTATTTCTTGAAGGTAAGGTCCGAAGGATCAAAATATCCTTTATCCTTAATTGTTACCCGATCAAGCCTCCGGCAAACGTACCAGGTTAAAGGAACCGATATAAGAGGCGTCACGGTAAAGGAAAGAAAGGCAAAAGCAAGCCACCCGGATAAAGTAGACGGTTTATGCTTACATCCTACGAAAAAAGCTATTACCAGGAAAAAGCCGATCAGAAATAAAATATCTTCGTATGTCATACAATAAAATTAAATAGTAGGTTGCTGGAAATAAGCCCGCCCGAATTGGGCCGGGCTTAATTGGTGCATCATTTCTCACGAAATAATACATCTGGAGTATTACGTCTTTTTTTATGAAGTATAATAGAACTGTTACAGAATGTATTATCAATATTGAGCGGAAACTAATTCATGCCCTATATTTTTAATAGTATCTAATATAAGGTTTATGCGCTCCTGTGAAGGCTTTTTCGTTCCACTTATATATTGAGCAAATAAGCTTTGTGACATTCCCAATCTTCGAGCGATAGCAGATGCATTAAGTTCCGGATGTGCTACAAACAAATCATATAACACATTATTTTTCTTTTCAGAAAAAAAACCGTCAAAACTCAAATCTTCATCAAGTTCCGGCCAGGATATTCCATAAGGAGTGATCTCATAATTCCCCCTTTGTTCCGGAGTAGCCCACTTTAACCTCTGAAAATCTGCTATTTTTTCACTTGCTTCCTGTCCGTCAGAAGTGCGTATACATATAGCCGTATCAGTAAGCCACACTTTATCCACTTTTATAACACCCTTATTCATGACATATAAGATTTATGCAGCTACACCAATTTCGTATAAAAACTCCGGTGCAAGGTCTGCACCGTTGGCCCATTCAATAGTGGCACCGGTTAAACCATATTGAACAAATTTTTCCTTATCCAATAATTCCCCGAAAACCTCACCCGTAAGATAAGGTTCCAGATTCACGATCTTTTTATTCCCGTCACTGAAAGTAACAAGAAGCTCGTAATTCCTGATATAATCCACATCTATAACTCGTAACATAGGCTGTTTATTTTAAAGGTTCTATTTTATCTATTTTTTCCCCTTTTTGGGCCTTCTCCCAGAGAGAAAGTATTTCTGCTTCATGCAAATTAATCCATTCATTAACCTTTGCGATAACTTTAGCTGGAGCCTGACCGTCCACAATCCGGTCCAATACGCTAATAGAACATTCATAATCAGCATAAGTAAAATGAATATGCGGCGGATTATGATCTTTCCAATAGAGGAATATAATAATACCGAAGAATCTACAAATTTCAGGCATAAACTTTGTTTTATTGGTTACTGATACAAAGATAGGTAATAAAATCATTACCTGCAAATATTTAGGTATTAATTTTATTACCTATTTTAGCGAATCAGCAAACATTTCTTTTACCCTTTCCCTCACGTAATCCTGATATTCATATTTAATCTTCCCGAGTGTGTCATGATACAGAATCCCGTATATCTGCCGGTTATAAATCTGGTAATTACCGTGTTTCTTCATATCCAGGAAACGGGTATATAATGGAAGGTTAGAATGGGTAATTACCCATTCACCGTCCGGAACAACCGAATAACTCGGATTCTGTAGTGCGGCCATTAACGCGCCGGACCGCCCTTGTATGATCTCCCCGGTTCCCTGTACTTTCCTACGTTCACGGCCTTTCTGGTAAATCCGTTTGGTAGCGATATCCAGTTGGGCCTGAAATATGTCCTGTATTCCACGCCCGATCCGGTCGGTAAAGAAATCCGTTTTAAAATTCTCGCTCATTCAGTTATTCATTTTTTGAGAATCCGGAAATAATCTGCCTTTTTCCGGACTCGTTCTTAACAGTTTCATTTTTCTTGTTAGAGGTATATTTATATCTCCAATAGGTACATAATGTACTATTTACACCTATTGTAATAATACATATTATAACAGCTAACCAGAACCACGCAAAAGCATCCATAATCATCTTGTTTTAAATGAGAAAGCCAGGCTCCACCCTGCAAACGTCCGGTAAAAGCCGGATTCCGGAAGAGTGGAAAGACTGGTTAAATCCAGTTCCTTAGTGACAGGGCAACCGGTGGCAGAATCTTCTATCAGCATTTGTTTGATACGCTCCATAACCGGCTGCACCTCTTCGATAGTCCCATAAGCTCCCTTTCGTTGGGGATCGTATTTATCCATAAGGAAAACAACGCATAAATTATTCTCCCTCACATTATCAGCCGAAAGGCTGGCACCCGTTCCCGACGGGATCAGAATAAAGAGCACCGGACATTCTCCTTTAGACAGTCCCTGTATCGTCTTACCCATTTCCTCGTCAATGGTAACGGGCAGCACCTTCTTTATTTCAGGAATACGTTTCTGTACGCCTTCCCAGTATTCACGGTAAACCTTTATATCTATCATATCGTCAATCCCTGATAACGTTTCGCCTCCCATTCACGGCGGGTGACAAGCCCCGGAAGAATCTTACCGCCCCCGTATATCCATTTTTTAAACTCCGCCGGTATGGATGAATCGTACGCGTCCGCTCTGATCTTCTTATAAAGCGTTGATTTCTTGAATTTTCCGATACCTACATTAAAGCAAAAGCTTACTACCGCGTCAAACTGGTACTGCCCCAAATGAAGGGGAAGCGCGTTCACCTGGTTTTCTACCGCCCGGATGTCCGATTCAAAGAAGGCGTCGGCCTGGGCCTCGGTTATAACATCACCCGGTTTTACGCCGGTCGTGTGGCCGTAACCGATCGTACATACTCCCGCGGCACATACATACGCTTTCAGGCGTAGCCCCTCAAATTGCTTAATTTTGTTTTTTGTTCCTGTTGTCGTTCTCATTTCTTGTTACGTTTTTGGTGTAAATACTCAAACTTACATTTATACAGATAAAGCAATACATCCCAAAAGGGCGTATCGTCCACCTCCTTCTTATTACCGAACACACCGGAAGCCGCCACTTCAAAGACTATTCCGGTCCAGCCGGTTTTATCGTCCGCCTTCCGGTCCTCGGATGCCAGCTTCTGAAACAATATCCGAAAGTCGATAGCTTCACCACCAATATAAACCGGTCTGGAAAGAACCATTTCCCAGACGGCGGAAAAGAGATTTACCGCATGAATGGCAAGCAAGGAAGGAACGGCCGGCGTCTTTTCCGGGTCCTTGTACCGATAAAGCTTTAACGTGATATCCTGGAAGATTTCATTTATAGCCGGATCGTCCTTTTCCGCTACCGCCTGTTTGCTTTGCTGCAACAAATCCAGGCAATCACAAAAGTTACCGAAAGTAAGACCGTTCAACATGTCACCGACACCATGCCAGCCCCCGAAATCCTGCATCAGGTTACGCCCGGTTTTCAGAATGGGCGTAATGATCCGCTCGCCCTCCTTACCGGTCGTATAAGAGAAAAAGCCGTCCAGCTTTTCCAACTGACCGTCCAGCTCCCGGATGATCTCACGCCGGTACATGGTGTAATCCGCTTTCATGCCCAGAAGGAAAGAAAGCCATTTTACGCGGAACTGTCCGGGGCTGATCGTACCGCGGTTCATCAGTACCGCCAATATAAGAAACTGCCGGTACTGATCACTACTGACTTCATCCAGGCAGGAAGGAACCTCCACCGTCTTATTATTATAGGTAAACTTCTCCATGTCCGGACATTAAAAAGTTATTCCCTTGGATTGTACGGTAACACCCGGTATATAGTAATCCACCGTTTCCGATTCTGCATCCAGTTCACGGATGATATCCTGCAATACATCCAGGTAAGCCGCCGCGTCCTGCTCCAGACTGTTAGCAACCGATTGCCGGGCCTCTTTTTCCGCCCGCAATTTATCCCGTACGGTTGTGCTCTGCTGTACCTGTACGATTCCACTAGGCAGAACTTCCACCGGTAAACGTTCAACGGCCTTTTTTATGGTAAGAAGTGCAAGCGGACGGCGTACATACTCCAGCAATTTCTCCGTTAAAACGGTATCGCCTTCAATCAGTTTATTATAACGGTTCCGGGTGATAACAGGTATTATCTGCCCGTCCTGGACTTCCCGGATCATAGGAATAAGCACCAGGAAAAGCCGGTGACTTCCGATATTATAATATTCATCGAACGTTTCCTTATTCTGAATAAGAAGCCGGTTTATAGCCTTTTTCTTAATGCCGTTCATCCAGAAATCAAACTTTTCGCGATCCAGCAGCTCCACCAACGCGTCTACGGCTTCATAAGCCAGGTTCCGGATATTCTCTTCATCCTTGAACTCCTGTAAGGCGGTCATGCCCGTTTCATTCTCCCCAAGATGTTTGCCACGTCCGGCCGTTCCGTGTTGTGCGTCCAAAGTGGGAATAACCTTTAACCAGGTAAACATCGCCACCGCCTGCTGCATCAGCCGCAAAGTTTCCGCCATGCCGTCCGATTCCGTGCCGTCCGCATGATCTTCACGGTAATACTTATCTACCGCGTCTATAGGTTCCGCCCCGATGATAGCCTGTAAATCCCGAATCCCCAGCGGTAAGATAGGTTCCCACTTGGTAAAATCAAGATCATTATCGATCAGGCCCAGGACACGGACTATTTCACCGGCCCCGTCACCGCTTTTATTAAATAACTTCGTCATTTGCTTGATCTCTTTTTAGAGTATATGGTTTCCAATTATCAAAATCTTTCGTGAAATTGTTTATTTCATCGTAGAACTCTTTATAAAAGCGGGCCAGCCCGGTATCTATCGTTATACAGGTCTGCTCCGTTCGCGGATTGGTGTTTATATTGGCCGAGCTTTCTATTACAAAATCAAAAGCGTTACCAAAACCGGCCATTACTTTAGAGTGATTACGGAAGATACAGACACGCGATCCGAAACGTTCCGCCACGTTCTTTAGGTATAAATAAACATCCGCGTAGGAACCTTGAAAGATTTCACCTACATAAAAATCCGCGTGCCCTATATCTTTTCTCTCCAGCCATTTCTCCACCTCCTTAACATCGGTAATTGCCATACACCAGGTAGAAATTAGAACATATTCCACCGGTTGTTGCTTCACGATCACACGAAGATAAGTAAGACTATCAACGTCCCCATGACTGATACAGTGATAAGCCGCCCCTTTCTCAAAATGCCAGGGCAAGCACTCTTCCAGGTGCAGCTCCGATTTTATCCGCCGGTCAAAATGAACGTTTTTCGTCCGGCGGGCCTTTATATGCTTGTCCGGGATGTTATCGGCCCGGTCCTCTTCCGGTTGCCGGTCGCTTATCGGTTCTTCCGGCACATCTTCCGTTTTCGGTGTAAAAAACAGACTACGCATTTTCTTTCATACGGTTAGAGGGTGAAACGTTCTGTTCCGCTTCCACTATGGTACGGTAAAGCCCCACTTTCGTAGCGGTACCCGGAAAATTGGCATTAATATACTGCTGTAACGGCTTACAAAGGATCATGTCCGGAATAGCCGTTTCGGAAGCGTTGTACACTTTCAGGCTGTATAACTTCTCCGATCCGGAAGAAAGCTTGTTTTCTATAATCAGGTTTGAAAGTACCGGATCAAGACCGAAGCCGGAAGTGGCGGCCGCGTCCGCCTTGTTGGATATCTTGATTTGGGCGTCCACATAATCCTTGATCTTCTTATCCAGCGGCTCAACCGTCCAGCCCTCAAAGTTATTCGCTTCCGGATTCCAGAATTTGGTCGTGTGCATGTATTTCCCGGCGTTCTGCCTTCCTGTAATGTTGGAGGCGAATTTCTCCATAGCTTCGTCTTTAAAATCTTCCAGCATTTGGGCCGTGTATTTCTCACCCGTACGGTCGCAAACCTGTTTAATACGCGCTTCCGCACGGTCCCAGTAAGACTGCGGCGATTCGATGTGTAGGGAAATAGCCGAAGCATTTTCGTTATAGGCGATAAGGATAGCGGCCAGACCGCCGGCAAGTTCCAGCCAGTCAAGCGCACCCAGAAAACGCGGTGTACTCATGAAATCCTTGCAAAAGGAATAGATATTATAGTACTTGACAGAAACCGGATATTTGAACGGGTGGGCCGGATCAAAGACCGGGTAACGGTAAGTATAAGCCGGATCAGGATAAGGAAAGTCGCCCACAAGTACTTCCTGCGGTTCATCCTCGCCGTCGGGCGGATATACCAGACGGGCCTTCTGGTAGGGAATGTGTTCCAGCCGTACCAAACGCCCGGGATTGCCCACACGCGGCGCACGGTTCCGGACAAACTTTATAAAAAAGCCCTGCATGTGTGTCAGGTCCACGAGTGAGCGGTGAAGAACCGTCGTGTAATCCCATGACTCCAGGTCGGCGGTTATTTCCGGATCGAGTTTCCAACGCCGGTAAAAACGGTTATTCTCTTCGTCGATCGCATCCTCATACAGCCGCGGGCCTTCTCCCCACTGCAAACCGGCTATTTTGCCCATAATGCCTTCACCGGCATAGAATTTATCCAGTAAACGCATGACCTCGCCCGGCATGTCGTTATTGTCACCCATGGGAACGATAAAGGTGCCGTTTACGCTGATCTTACGCGAAAAGAAGGCGCCCCGCCGGTTCAACTGGATGCTGGAGGGCTCCCAACCTTTACCGCGGCCACCGATAGAAAAGGAGATCAGTCCCTTATCACTGCCGGTATCTATAATTCCAAAGTTGCCACTTCGTCTTATTTCCATACTCTTAAATCGTTATTCTTTTCCCGTTGAACTCCATTACCAGACATTCCCAGCAATTCAGCGGCCGGCCCGTTGTGGTGTCCGTCAGGAATAGTTTATAGCTTGAATTTTCGATGCTTTCATCCGTCGCCTTTTTCCTCAAACGGGCGGCCGTGAGTATCACCATGTCGCCGCCGTCCCGTGTCTGACGGTTCCATTTCCGGAACTTGATAGAAAAGGTCCCCCCGGAAATGGTAATCCGCTTCATCTGTTCTACCGCTACATAAAGGTTTATTTTTTCCATAGCCGGCGGATAAAGTTTTTAATACTGCCCCAGTTATCATGTACCAGGCAGAAGGATAGAAAGAAAAACATGAATTTTAGGAACGTCCATAGGCTACACCCGTTTGCAGTCTTTTCTTTTTCCTGGCTTTGTTGCTTAACGTCGGATTTACGGGTAACGGCTGTTTCCTGATGACTGGAAGTTTCCTTATGATCCTGATAGGATTTACTTTGATCCTTTCCAGTTCTTTTTTCAGTTTTTCGGTTGCTGAAATCAATTTCTTTAATTCTTCCGAGACTGTCGTAGTCGATACGGATATGTGTACTATCTTCCCGGTGGACTTCAAGTACATGCTCCTCATTGCTCGAATCTCTCCGCGCAAGTTCGATAACTCCGTCAGTAGCTGTTTGTTTTTCTTCTCCAGTTGCTTCTGTAACCGTTTTTCGTGTAACAGAGCGAGGAGAACGACAACCGTAAAAACAAGCTGCAAAACAAATAAAAATAAGTAGGTGTACGATTCCATGTTTCATGTTTATTAGGTCGTTAATTATTAGTAGTATCAAAAGTGACCGCTTTACGGTTCAGACAATTCTTCACCCCGCAAAGGAACGGTTTCATGATATCCATTACGCGGGCGTTCTGCCGGATAGCCTTTTCCATTTCGTTGCATTTCTGCTGGAGTTCCCGGTACTGGCTCTCTACATCGTCGATCCGCTGTTTCAGTTCCTTACGGTCATTCTTCATGTCTTCGATCAGTTCCTGGTAAACCTCCTGTACTGACTTCATGGCGTCAGCTTCCGCCTGTTTACGGGTATATCGGAGGGTGAATAACCAGGTCAGGCCACCCGTACAAAGAGCCGTAATAATCGCTGTAATTATCGTTTCCGTCATATTGATAGAGTTGAAAATTTTACATTATAATCCGGAAGATACATACATGCGTCAAATAACCCGCCACGATCCCGGCCAGGTCTGCCAGAATATCCTTCCAGTCCCATTTATTACAGGGGGACATTTCATCCCCGTATTCTTTACCCAGTGAAACACCCAGGGCAAAGGGAACACCATAATCACCCAACAGGGCACATATAGCGTAATTAATTCCGAAATGCTTCCATTTGTCTGTTCCTATTTTCATAACTTGAATAATTGGTTACTGCAAAGGTGGGAAGAACGGACACCGACGAAAAGGACATAAAAAAGAGTGCCGGGAACCACCCCGGCACAAACAAACCCTAACCTGGGACTTAAACCCAACGGCTGCCTTTTCAGCCGGTATATTAAAATTAATATTAAGGATTAGACAACTTTTCGATGTCTTTTTTCATCATACGTAATAATTGAATCCTTCTCAACACCTCATTTGTTGGTGTACTTTCATCTCCTTTCTCTATTAGAAAATCGATTAGGTCCTCAATAACTTCGATGTAACAAGCGGAAACCGCTTCCGTCTTAACTTGCCACTGCTTCAATATTTCGGCACTTTCATCTGTGATATGTGCGCCGTTTACTTCTATATCTTTCATAATAATTCTTTCTTTAGACGTTTTTAATCGGTGTAGTCTCTAAGGTAGTGAAATCAATTATTCCGGCCTGCCGGTATATTCCGAGGGCGACTTTTCTAAACCGTTCGTAATTACGCCTGTCAATGGGTGATAACTGCCACCTCTTCATGTCTTTCATCAAATCCGGTATATTATTAGCACTATTATACAAACAGTTGCTTTTACCGTACTCGTGATGAAGTGATACAGACTGAAAATCACCGGAAAAAACAACCAGCCGTAAACGTTCAAGTTCGAGGAAAGCAAATTCTTCGTTTACCTTCTCCACCTTATATGCTCTTAATTCAATGGAAGGCGCACCGTATTCACGTCTAACGAAAAATAGGATATCAGGATTATTTGTATTCATTTGGCACCTCCTTTTAAGTCTTCTAATTTAATATGTGAAATGCTTGTTATATTTTCCAGTACCCCGTCACATATACTTTTAACCCTTAATCCGCGGGAACCGTCTTTCTTGGGTAAATTCAGGTGATAATACGGGCAATTCTTCCAGAATGTAATCCGGGAAATCCAGCCACGAACTTTAAAAGTAGCATTGCTTATTTTATAATCAACCTGTACCAGATCACCCGGTTTAAATTTACTTTCCTGTAGAAACATATTCTGTATTTCTTCCTGCTCTTTCTTTATTTCCTCAATCCTTTTATCATTGTTTTGTAATTGGGTAAGTAACACCTGCTGATATTCAGTATATTTCATTTGGTACCTCCTTTCTGTTCTATCTGGGGGCGTTCTGAAAACCTATATATTCTTTTAACCCGGTAAATAAAAAAATAGGCTACAGGCTTGTCACAGCCGTTATTATGTGTTTTAGTGTCCTGGTCTATATGAATAAACCCGCTACTGGAAGATATTTTCAGCGGCATTGTTTTAGGGTATTTCTCGTTCAACTCCTTTACCTTTGCTTCCAGTTCAGTTTTAAAAGCATCAAAGGAAATCTTATCAGGGCAAAGCGTACTACCAAACTGGTTTGCAAACTCTGCCATTTCAGCACATTTTCGATTCTGTGGCTTATACTCGTTAAGCTCTATAAAATAAGATGTCATTTTCGGCCTCCTTTCTTCTGTAGTTTCTTTGCCCGATACACACAAACAGCCGCACCGATAACAGCCGGAGGGAAGATAAAAGTAAGGCAGAACCAGGCGATAGCAGATAAGTAATAAGCGTCAGAGGCCGAATTTACGGAACAATCTTTTTTCAGTTCCTGAAAATAACGATGTTGGATCGTGTTTACGTCCGTGCTACCAGTACGGAACGAAGGTACATAGCTTGTACCAGTTTGAAATTCTTTTTTCATAATAATGTGGTTTTGACTTAAAAAGAGAAAGGCGGTTACCGTTTCCCCAGTTCGTCAAAACCACATTGCTAACCGTCCGAAGAGCGGGTAATAATTTAAAGGGAAAGGCAACCGCCTAATATTTTAAAGTAGACAATCGTCAGGCATTAAAAAAAGCCCGTTTTTTATTCGAGCTAATAACCGAAGCTCTACGGGTTGCATTAGCAACATGATTTTGACAGGGGCAAATGTCGGTATTAAAATCTGAACAAAAAAAAAAAAACGTTAATAAAAGTTTATCATAAAAGAAAATTTATCGACTCTACGATTCGTTACTTCGTAACAAAAAATGCCCGCCAAAATAGGCGAGCGTTAATTTATATTTTACTATTCGTATCGCTTTCTTATAGCTTCCTCGGTATCTAAAATGCTATCATTATTGGGGGTATTGTTTTCCTGTGCCTTTAAAGCCTCTTTCTCCATGTCTTCAAAATCTTTCTGTGTTATAATACCTTCGCGTATTTCATCATCAGAAACTATATCTTTACTTAATAACCAATGATACACATTTTCTCCCCCCACGGTAACAGCATACGCCTGCTCAAATTTCCACCTAAATTTAGCTAAATAATTCATAGCGTCTACCATAGAATAAAACTCTATTCTCTTACCAGTTTCATCTACCATAAAGTTTTTATACTGGTTCCAATAAGAACGCTTTTGCCCGAAATCAATTTGAACGCGTATCTTAGCACTTAATACTTTCCCGGTACCAACAATTTGGCAAAACGTTTTTCGAGTTTCTTGTGCTGTAGCTGCTACTACTAAAACAGCCAACACGATAGTTAATAATAATTGCTTCATATCAGTAACTTAAAATTAGTGTGTACTTTCGTGTGTACCACCCGTAAGTTCTGACGGTTATATATGCAGTGTAATTTTGACGGTTGCAAAAATACTTAAATATGTACATTTATAAAGAATATTATCCCCAAAAACGAAAGGCAACCGCCCCAAAATACACGGTAATTCACCCAAAAACGGGTAAAAAACGAGTAAAAACGCATAAAAAACGCGCTTTTTCGCGTAAAATTTTGGCCTAAATGCAGATAAATGACTGAAAAACAGTCAAAAACCGGAGAAATTTTCAAAAACTAAAAAAATGACACCTTCCGAAGACCGAGCCGCTCAGAAGTCGGAAAGCAGTTGCCCTCCCCCTAAAAGGTGAAATATGACCTCTCCCGGAGGGGTACCCGTAACCTGGTAACACAAAAAACGCCGGAAAACCAATTTTCCAGCGTTACAAGGCAATTACCTTTTATGCCTGTTCTCTATCCATTGATCCACAAACGAGTCGGCCTGCAGCGTCCGCTTGCCTCGTACTAAAGCTATCCAGCCGGGGCGCATCAGTAAGTATTTGAAAGCGTCGGAGAAATTGGTGGATAACATCGGTAGTTTTTTTGGTGCCAGCTTTTCGGACTTCTTCACTTTGAACACTACTTTAGAATTACCCCGGTATTTGATTTCAGCCTTTGCCTTTTCTACAGAACTAACCATTTCTTTACAGTTCACCGCATCAACCAACAGGATAGGCAGGTTCTTGTTGGTACCGCCCATAATCTCCTGCATGAAGTCGTATTCCGCATCCTGCCGGATAACTGCCTGTTTGCGGCTCTTTAGGTTTACGATCCAGCCGGTACGGTTTCCGCTGCCGTCTTTTTCTATGGCGTCTTTGATCTTACCCGCGTAATCCTCCTTCTGTTTTTCAAAGTTATTACCTGCACGGTCATAGTACAAATCCAGTTCTTTGTATTCGTGGTTCTGGAAAAAAGAAAGGAACTGGTCGGCGATCTCCCGGAACCAGCCCGGCGGTATCTCAAAAAAGTTCTTATGTACCCGGTAATAAGCACCGTCCGGCTGACCGATCACCAAAGAAAGCATATTACCGAAGTCCATACCGCCTTCAATCGCTTTATCATGGTGCAGGTACCGGAGTTCCCGCGAGCTGTAAGCGGCTTCTCCAGACATGGTACCGTTATAATACTTATGTCCTTCACCAAACAACACATAGAAACGTAAATCCCTGCGAAGACCGGGACGCATACCCACCACCGACTTTTTAAATTCGTGAAGCTCCAGCGTACCATTATACAACCGCTTTAAATACTCTATCGTAAGTATCTCAACATTAGCGAATGAAGAAGCGTTAAGAAAGAACGTCTGCCCTTTTCTCAACTTCAACAAAGCCCGATCGTAATATTCAATATCCCGCTTCAAACGTTTCAGTTTCAAGGGGGAAGGCCTGTTCTTTCTTTGTTCCCGTAAAAGGGAAATTATCAAGTCATTACGTACACTTGCCGCCTGCACTATTTTAATGATCCGTTCCGGGTCCATTTGCTTGACATACCGGAAAAACCAGTCGTACTCGTTTTCGTCGATATCCGGCATATCGGTAGTAATGGTTATTCCCAGGAACAAATGGGAATGTCCGTAAGTGATCGCATCACCGCGAAGAATAGGCATAGCGCGGTTTACTTTCATTTCCTTATCGTACTTCGCTTCATCATAAAACAGATGTATTACAGACTTTCCGGCAAGCAATGAAGGGTTATCCAGTGATCCCATGAAAATAACACATCCGTTCCAGAAGCTATAAACATGCTTGTAATCATCTACGATAACCGAACATTTACGCCGCCAGGATTCAGGCGGGCGGGTATCTTTTACATAGTGTACCCCTTCGATCAGGCCCATAAGTTGCCAGCCCTTCTGTACGGCCGGCATTATATTATCTTCCAGGTTACTGTAGGTATTGGCAACAAAAGCGAACGCACCGCCGGGCATTTCTTCCACACACCGGGCGGAACGCCTGGCTTGTATAACGGTAGATTTAGCCATACCGCGGCCGTCAATAGATACAAGGATAGTAGTATCGATCCAGTCCGTCAGAACCTGGATTATATGACCGTATTTTATTTCTACATCATCGGCGTTACTCACCTTCGTTATCTTCCCCGAACTCTTTGATATCATACAACATACGTTTTTTCAGATCAAAAGCTTTAATACGCGCATCCTCTTTTATATTATCACGTACAATAACAGGAATTTCCGGTATCGCGTCGATAAACTCTTCCAATTCCTTACGGTCGATTTCAGGAACACCCAGATCCTTACGGCTGGTAGTATAAATAACCGTGCTTTTCTGTGAAAGCAGTTCCTCCGGTATTTCGGTCTGTTGGTCCTTATAACATCCGCGAAGTTCCGCCGCCAGTTTCAGAAGGTTCTTAGCCTCCTTTACATTACCCATAAGAAAGACGGTATTCGCCCAATTTTCGGCCTTTTCCGCATACAGGTTGGCGAAAGCCTGCGGACGTACGTTATCCTGTGTATAAAAGAAATTGAGACTGTCGGCGTACACCTGGCGGGCCATCCAGTCCGAAAGGCCGTAAGGCTCCGACTTTAAAAGGCGGATGATACCGGCCTTTGTCACCAACTTGCCATTTATACGCATACGGGCACGAAGGCCCCGTACCATTTCCATAAGGCTGTAATATTCCCTTTCATCGGGCGCGAGTGCTTCCAGCGTACCGGTAGAAAGAATCCTTTGAATCTGGTTGATATCCACCTTGTCAAAGTCTATTCGTGAGGGCTTAATTAAATTCGTCGTCATCCATTTGTTCGATTAAACGTTCAAAAGTATGTCTTTTCCGTACGGCCTCCAGCTGTTTTATAGCTTCCACGTTTCCACCTTCCGCCGCTTCATGGAGTTTTATTTCAGGGGCGGCACGTGCTACGAGAATCCCTTCCCGGATCAGAAAGTTAACAGAAGTTCCCACCGTTTCCGCATCCCGGACAAAAAGCCCGACATCTTCCGGAGAAAGCCCCAGGGAAACGGCTATGTCTTTCGAAGAATACCCTAAAGAAGACAAACGCCGTACATCCTCTTTTTGCTGCGCATCCAGGTAAATACTATCTACCACCGTTAAATCGTTCATACGCATCTTTTATTCGTTTCTGTGCCGTGAAATAATAAATTTCGTCCTGTTCCATTAAAACAAAGTTCCGGCCGCTTTCAATGGATGCCACGGCCGTAGTACCGGAACCGCCGAAAGTGTCCAGGATCAAATCGCCCGGCTTTGTACTGTCTTCAATCAGTTTACGGATCAACGCCACCGGTTTTTGCGTGGGATGAACCTTTTCACCTTCTACCAGTTTAGCACCGGACGCAAAAGAACGGATATTATCTATTATGTTTGTGGCACCAATAGAAACACCCTTTCCACAATGAAACAAAATAAGTTCATGTATAAAGGCGTAATGATTACCCGGCCCCGACTGTTTATTCCAAACGAGCATGTTTGACGCGCCTAAATACAAGTCAAACAACGGATAATAAAAAGCATATCCGCGCCAGTCCGTAAAAAAATACACGCAAGCACCGGGTTTCTTCACCCGGTTAAACTCCTGAAACAAATCCCGGTAAAAGGGTTTACAGATAGACAAATCTTTAAAACTGCCTTTCTGCCCGTTATGTGTCATTCCCAGGAAATAAGGCGGATCGGTTATTATACAATCTACAGAATTGTCCGGAACACGTTTCAACGCCTCCAGGCAATCCTCGTTATAAATTTGGTTTGTTATCATTGGAAAGTTGTTTAAGCCGGCTTTCTTCTTTTTCTATCCGGAGGGTTAATGTCTTGAGCTGGTGCCCCAGCTCCGAGCGGTCGCAAGGGTGAGAAAAACGGCCCCGGTCCTTCATGATCCGTTGCCGTTTTCCTGTCAAAGTGGCAATAAGTTCAACTACTTTTTTTTTCGCGCCTCGATTTCTTCCTCTATGGCTTTCTTTGTAGTCTCCCACTTTTGGATCATTGCAAGGGCACTCGCTTTCTTCTTCTCATCATCCCCGGCCTGTTCCAGTTTCGCCTTATTCTTTGAAAGGTTGGCACGAGCGTTATTCAATGCCTTTTGTATGTCGATATCCGAAAGATTCTCGACACCCTTACGGACGGACAAACTTTTTACCTTCTCACATTTACCCAAAATCTTTCCGTTTTCCCGGTAATATTCCAGTTCGTCCCACATTTCGCGGTTAGCAATGAAGTTTTCCACAACCGCCTGCGCTTCCTGTGCTGTAGAAAGTGAACTGACATCATCCGGCGTAGCCTCCAGACAGGCGAAAGCCTCCTTATACTTCCCGTATGCGGTGAACATGTCGGAAACAAGTATTTTCAGAATGTCGGGGCAATCCGAAGAGTTCAGGAAGGTAAATTTCTCGCGGAAACGTATCATTTTGGTTACGGTTTCCGGAGCCGCCTTGTATCGTTTCTCCGCCTCTTCCAGTTCCTCTTCCAGCTCTTCCACACGGTCGGCATTTTCATCCATGGAAAGAACCTTATCCCGGAAATCGGACGAAACGAGTTCTTCCACGCTGACACCGAAAGATTCGGCAAGTTCCAGCAGCAAATCATCGCTGTATTTTACCGGCATTTTTGGGGGTTCCTGTCGGACGGGTTCCATTTTTACCGCGGCCGGCTGTTTGGAGTTGCGCCGGATCGTCTTAAATTCACGTTCGGAAAGCCCGGCCAGCTTCCGTAGTTCCTCTAAAAGAATGGCCTTCATCGTTTCCGTTTCTCCCTGCCGGCGAAATGACTTCTTTAGCATACGGTTGATACCGTATTTCTCGTACAGTTCCACGCCTTGAATAAAGTTACGCGGACCGGCCAGATAGGTAATAATTTCCTGTTTCATACTATATAAAATTTGATGATACAAAGAAAAAAAAGGCAATTACCCCCAAAAAGGACAAAGGGTGGCCGGGCATGTGCTGCCGGTCACCCTTTGAATGATATGAAAGCCGTTTACTTACGCCTCATAACGGCTTTGTTCAATCCATTTCATAGCCTCCGAACCGTCGTTAAACGCCCGCAATGTCAGTTGGGAACCTTCGGAAGCGGTAAAAGTCTTACCGCCTTTCAGAAGGAAATTACCGCCTTTTTCCACTGTTGGCGCAACGCCCGAACATCCCATAAGGGTAATTACCGATCCATGACTTCCACCGGTAACACCGGCTATTTTGGCCGCACCTGCGGAAAGCTGGTACTGCCCGTCTGTCTGGTAATCTATATCTGTGGCACCGGCTTCCACTACGGCCACCGGTTCTTCCAGGGTGTCGGTACCCCGGTAAATGGCGATATCATCCCCCTTGCTGATCTGGGTGAAAGTAAGTTCGTTCGTATTCGATTCATTGGAACCGGTATAAGAAACGGATAACTTAGACGGGTTACAGGGCGTTCCGATCAGATCGGCAGGCTTTCCGCTACAATAACGGAGAACAACGATACATTTTTTAGACAGCCAGTTTGTCTTAAACTCGCGAATCTCCTGTTCGTTACCGGGATGATTGAACTTAACGGAAGGCGTATAACCTTCGGCGTCGGTTTCCCCGTCACTGTTGGAACTGATTTCAGCGGTACCGGGTGTCAGGTAAATACCGATCGCATAACGCCCCGCCTTCATCACGATATCCTCCTCGATAACCACGCCGGCCTCGTTTCTTGGCGGAAAATAAAGAATATCGTCAACGTCGTAAATTACGAGCTGATCCTTGGGCTGAATACCATTACCGGGATTGCCGGCCGGCCTTCTTACGCTTGCTTTTACGTATGTCATAACTTAATGATTTATAAGGTTATAAAATGGAAGGGATAAAGTACCCCTTCCGATTAATTTAGCCTCTTGCCACTTCGTAGAATTTACCGTCAGCAGCTTTCGCCAATTTGATGAACTTGCCTTCGGAAAGCGTTATAGCTTCGGTTAAAACAAAGTTTCCACCGCTGGCAATGGTAGAAGCATTTTCAGAACCGTTTCCGTAAATCGTGTAAACGATTCCGGCTTCTGCATCGGTAAAGTTAGTGATTGCCGTTGCTTTTGTATTTACACCGGTAACGAATACTTCACCGTCAAGCAAGGAAGGTGTCGTTTCATCCGGCGCAAACTGCAACGCATCGGAAGAAGCGTTTTCGCGACCAATCTCGATAAATTTACCGTCGGCACGTTTCATCAGTTTGATAACGTCCCCCTTACCGGGCTGCCAGGCATCGGAAATAAGTTCAAAGTTTCCGCTTTTCTCGATCTTAACACCCTTATCCACGCTTCCGCATTTCAGGGAAATAACCGCACCTACCGGAGCGTCTTCAATATCGGTAATAGCAAATTCGGCTGCATTGGCTACGGTAACAATGGATGTATGAAGTTTGGCCGACGGGTTCTTGTCCTTGTCAGCATCCACGAAGTAAGACGCCGGGCGGTCATACTCATTACAGAAGATCATCTGGCGCGTATAGTCCATATCCTCTTTCTTGGTGTACTTGAATCCCACGGCAATAGCCCAGATACTTTCACGCCAGTTACTCCAGACTTTCAGGCTCCAGTCTTCCTGCTCCAGGTTGAAAGCCGTCATTTCACCCGGCTTATCCTCGTAGGTTTTAATGTTGCCTTCAAACGTCCAGAAGATACGGTGGTGGTTGTCAGCATTGGGAACCGGGATAATCTTCACTGCCGGATATTCCTTTACATACATGATATTAGCCTTGTAATCCTGGTTCTGCCCATAATGCAGTTCATTGTATTTATGATACAATACAATAAAGTGCGAAGGCATATAAAGTGCCAGGTTACCGCTGTCACGAAGAACCGCCGGGATCATGGAAGTACCCTTGTACACTTTTTCACCGATGTTTGCTTCGGTAATTTCCCCCAATTCGAACGGCTTGATCTGGTAAACGAGTTTTCCGTTATTGATATCGGTATGTCCGTTCACTTTCTTGTTCAGGAACTCATACAGTCCGTCAGCTGCAGCAAGTGCTTTGCCGGGTTCGTTCAGATTCGGGTCCTTACGGATTCCGTTAATACGGCGTTGTTCACGCTCGTTATGCAACTTCTTGGCGGTTTCGGCCAGGATATACTCGATAAAAGACCACTTGATAGGGTTTGAACCTTCCTTGTTCAAAGTGCCGATCCAAGTTTTCTCCAGGGCCTTTAAATTTTTGAAACGGTGTGCAAACATCACGTTGAACATGCGCAGGGTTTCATCGTCGAACTCGTAGGAACCTTTAGTCACCTTATCGAAGTCGGATTCCTCATTACCGGCCTGTGAAAACTCGCCCAGCCAGATGTTTACCAGCGTAGCCAAATCCTGATAACCGGATTCAAGCGGGAAAATGCTTTCAATGGAAGGAAGTTCCATTAAAAACGACTGCAAACGCTGTTGCCAGGGAATACGGTAAAAGGCCCCGAGGTCTTCCTTCAAACGGCTGTAGTCAATGGAACTGGCTTTCGGAAGAGCGATCATTTCAAAACCGGCAGCCTCCATTAACGCAGCTTTGGCGCGAAGGTTATACGGGCGGTCCAGTGAGAACATTTCACCCTGCAAGCCCCCCAGCTGCTTTTCGTCCCGGAGATTGAAAGCCCCCTTACCGTCCGCTTGGGCATTGTGCTGCTTCCCTTTACCCGGATCATCTTCCGCAGCGGCTGAAAGTTGGGCGATAATACCGGAAAGCTTCGTTATCTCGGCATCCTTCTTGGCAATCAGCGCGGTGTTGTTCCGGTTTTCGTCACGCTGTTGTGTCTGTAAGGCTTCAAGCTGTTCCTGCGCCTGTGTCAGACGGGCCGCAGTATCACCCAACAAACCGCGAAGGAAAGCGGTAGTTCTGGGTTCCTCGGTTTCCTCTCCCTGGTTTCCGTCTTCGGCTTCGTCCTGGAAGTCGTTCTCGAGGGACGCTTTAAAGTCCGTGAGGAATTTTTCGGTAAAACCGTAGTTTTTCAGTTTTGCCACTTCCTCGGCCGTGATAGAGTTTTTATCCTCTACCTTGCTCCATTCCGACAGGCCCAACAGGGCCAGAATGTGAGCGGAAAAGCTCTTAAATTTCATATATACAAAATTTTGAAGTTAATACTATATGTTATACATCTCGTTTACTTTTCTGACGGTGGCCTGTGCCAGTACCCACTTTACCGCGTCTTCCAGCGTACCGAACTGGTCGATATAGCCGTTTGCCACGGCTACGTCACCGGTGAATATCTGTCCCCGGAAAAGGGGAAGTTCCGGATCGTAGGCAATGCCCAGGTTCCGACTGATCGCATCGCAGAAAATACGGTGCATGACGGCCAGACGCTGCTTTATAGGCTCTTCGTTGTTCTCCTTTTCAATCGCGCGGGTTTCATAGTTTTTCAGATCGGCACTATCCGGATAGATTTCCCGGTAATCAATGCCCTGTTTCCTGAAATATTCCTTAAAGGATTGGTAAGTAAGCATGATACCGACGGAACCGACTTCACACATAGGGGAAGCGATAAAGGTTCTGCCGGCGGCGGTTCCCAGCCAGAAATGGGCACTACCCATGGTACCGGCCACGTAGGTGGCTATAGGTTTGGAAGATTCGGCGATCATTTTAGCCGCCAGGTCCACATGTGCGACCATACCACCCGGACCGTTGATCCACAGGACCGCGCCGCAAATCTTAGGATTATCGAAAACATCCCGGAGCTGCTTTTCCAGGCGGTAAGTCTCCCAGGAATACAAGGTGCCTTCCAGGATAATGACGGCCACACTGTCAGAGGGTAGCGTCTCATCGTCCAGTTCCCACCGGTTGGCAAGGTAAGGCGTAGTAGCGTAGGCGGTTATTTTATTATTGTCGAGCCGTTTTTCGATCGCATCCAGGTTGCCGGCTGCAACACACGGCACAAATAAGGAAAGCAACCGGTAATAATCATTATCAGCGATTGCCCAAGGTGCTGTAAAAATCTCCTGTATTTTGTCCACGTTCTCTTTTTTACGACAAAGAAAACGCCTATATCATAGGTAGAGAAGGACTGAAAGGAACCTACAGGAACGCATCAACGCCCGGACCCGTACCGGACAGGGTGCAGTTATACAGGCCCCCGCCGATCTCAAAAGAAAAGGTAAGCGGGTAATCGGGAGAACCGGAAACACGGGTGTTACCCGTTTCGTCAGTATAGAGGGCGACAAAAGGCGTCGCTTTCAGATTTTCCAGGTAAAGCGTCTTATTTTGCGACACGTCGGCAAGCTTGAAGGTATGTTTTTTAGTATAGACGTCTTCATTTTTGCTGTCACCCGGTTTTAAGGTTCCCGGTACGATCATAAGAATATCAGGTTTTCCGATAGAGCGGATAACGACTTTCGAGAGCACGACGCCAAAATGGATAATGTTGTAAACGGGAACCAGTTGCAGGCTATGGGCGGCGGATATTAACTTTCTTGACATAATTACAGATATAAAGTATTGATAATCAAACATTCAGCATTTTTCGGACGTTTTTCAGCCAAAAACCGGACAAAAAAGGACAAACAGATACAGTTGGTAGGTAAAAAATAACTTGCTTTTTTACACTTTTTTTCGGTTATAGGCCCTTTTCTTCTTGCGCCTGAAACTATCCCGCCACCGCTGGTAGTTTTTCAGCAGCCCGTCTTCCTGAATGGAAGAGATATCATACTTTTTCAGGAAGGTAAAAACGGTTTCCTTAAACTCGATTCCGTGCAGGTGCTTGTTTTCGTCCATGAGTTCGTGCAGCTCGGCCCACATCAGGGCACGCAGACGCTTTTCAAGAATGGCGGTACCGCGTACGGAAATGTAATTGAACTGTTCCGGAGACTTGCCGCCGGCAAAATTGGCCTCCCGGCGGTCAGGCAGCATAAACTCCAGGTTGCCGCGGTCAGCCGGACAATTTACCGGCCGTTTCTCCATGAGATCGTAAACGGTCACATAGATATCGGACGAAGAAGGAAAACGGACGGTACCGACCGTTTCGTCGTAATATTTGCCCCGGACATACTCGGCCAGGTAGGATTCGATCTGTATTCGGGTGGTAATCATAGCAATAACATTCCTTTTTAAAGGCAAAGATATTCCTTTATCGGCTGTTGGTCTGCCATTTACGGGAAAATGTAGGCTTTCAGCCGTCATTTTGATAAATATACTCCGGGAGAATAATTATAATATGCCTTTTCCAGCCACCACACACCCGACATTTTCTCTGCCAGGCTGTGCTGATATAATTCGGTACTAAATTTTTGTAATTTCGTAACCGGGCAACCGACAAAGGTAAAATCCTGTATCTTAGCAACTTAGTAACGTTACTAATTTCCGTTACAAAAAAATGGCAGGAAAACAGTTTGTAACCGGGCTTACCGGTAGAAGATAAAAAGGCCGGTGTTACAAACCGGAAAAATTCGTAACCGTTTTGTAACTGCAACTTCGTAACCTTTATTTCCTATTTATTTATTTGATTTTCAGACTTTTTTCTTTCAAGCAAACAAAGGTTACAAGGTTACTAAAATTTTGTATGAAATAGAGGTGGGGTATGGGGAGGGAAGCCGGGCGGGACGCATCTGTTTCCATACGAAAAGAGGGACCGACACATTCGTATCTGGTCCCTCTTTTCGTATTTTATACCGGCTCCGATCCGTCTTATACGCGATGTTTGCACCTGCTTAAAATCCATTTCTTTACGTCCGGGGGTATATAGCGGTGCACGACGGCCGTATAGTCTTCGTTAAATTCATACTCCAGGTAGTTGTCGCCTTCCAGGATAAAAACACAGGCCGTTTTGATGATCCATTCGAGCTGCTCGCCCGAATAGCGTTCCAGTGCCAGGACGGTACCGGGTTTCATACGCTCCAGATAGCGGTAGACCTGTTCGGCGAATTTTCGGAACCTCTCGCCGCTGTTCCAGAGCGCGGTAAACTCGGACATGCTGTTTAATTTCAAATGCGCGTTATTCATTCATCCGGTCGTTCATCAGGTACAAACATGAGTGTCGGATCGGCCGGTTCCGTTCCACCACCGGCAGCCGTTTCCGCCGTGCCGCATGAACGCAGATAGATCATGTCGGCGGCCTTGCCGTCGTTATCTTTGCGTACGATACGCCCCTGGGAGTTGCAAAGGTCCTTCGGGTTGAGTTCGTCAATGTAAGGGCAAAGGGCCACAAAGCCTTTGAGGGCCTTTGTAAAACGCTGCATCGTGATTTTATTCACACCGGAAAAGCTTTTGTAATCAGCAAAAGCCTTTTCACGGACGATAAAGCTGTCCAGGTGTTCGCTGTCCGGAGAGAAATAAGAGTTCGCCCAATCCTCAAAGTTATTGCCCATATCGGCCTTGTATTTACGCCTGATAATGTTTTCCATGGGCGGAAGCAGTTTTATAGATTCCTCGCAAAGGGAAAGGTAAAAACGGCAGCACTGCAAGAAGAAATTTATATCGGCGTTCCACTCGTTCTCGCTGTAAGTCTTGGAAAACAAATCCTTACCGAAATCGTCCCGGATAGAACGCGTTTCCCGGTAGTCGTTATCTTCCGTACGCTGGTGGTAGTAGTCGGAGAATACCAGGTACAGCAAACGGGCTTCCGTAGACGGATCAAAATCAATAGGAACGTAATTAGTTGTAAATCCCAGCTTGGCCGATTCCTCGAAAGGTATAGTAAACGACTGGTTGTTCTTCGGGTTCACGGTCATATCTGACGTGATGATATCGTAAAACAGGCCCGTATTAAGATACCGGTCGCAATCATCCACCAGGATAAAGTCGGTATGCTGGTTTACCTGGTCGAACACATGCGGGTTATCCATTAACTTGGGATTACGGCCGGAAAGCTTGACGGTCTTCATAAAGTAGGAAAGGGCTTTGAACATGAATGATTTGCCCGAACGCCCGTTACATTCACCGTCTTCACCGATCTTGTTATCCATGGCCTGCGGTGCCCAGGCACGCGAAGGGGATTTATAACGGTGCAACATATAACCGATAGTAAAGATCTTGTTGATAAGGTTCCTTTTCTGTTCGGCCACTTCTTCCGCCGTGAGGCCTTCCCCCTCGATATCGAATTTATGTTTTTCCCGGTAGGATTCCGCTTCCCCCACGCTCTTGTCATCGAAATTATATTCCAGTTCCTTACGCCAGTAAACGCGGCTCGAATTGATTACATAACCAAAAAAGTTAGACGGTACGGCATTGATCCGGATATCAAACACATCGTTCCCCTCTATGTCTTTTTTACGGGAAATAGTAAACATGTCTTCCATAAGACGGACTTTGTGTTTCAGGACGTTTTCTTCCCAAACGTAGTGGGACAATGTGCTGCCGTTGGCCGGATGTTCCTTTATACCGGTACCGCTTACCTCCATGCTGCAACCGGGAAAGAAGAACATCTGCGTATTATGGGTATAATTGGTAAAATCCAGTTCGATCTCCAGCAAGTTGTCCAGGGCCGTATCTGACAGTTTGGGGCTGTTCAGAATAAGATTCCTTATATCGCGGGATAAAAAGCTCTCTTGGGCCCACTCACGGATAAACTTCCGGATATCCTTTGCCTTTATCAGTTTTACGATATTGCCGGTAATACGGATGTATTTCGTTGAACTGGAATTTTCATCATGAAGCGAATAGAAACCGTTAAGACGTAAAAAGTAGTGAAGGCAGTCCGCGTCTATATTGTGATCCCATTGCCGGGATTTCTCGTTAAACTTGGAATACCAGAATTTGGCGGGCATGGCAAGCGTCATAAGGTTACGGAAATCTTCGTTCTTGCTTCTTAATTCCATGAAGTCCCGGAAGTCCTTACGCGGTTTGCCCCGCTGGTCCCGGTAAGTGGTAAGCCAGGCCGGTAGCCAGATCGTGTGGATATCAATAAAGCGTAATGCAAGTTCCGTACCCTTCACCCTGCCCGTCGTGTCGATATCGGGTATGTTATACAGGACTTCAACGTATTTCATGATCTCCTTGTAATCCTGTTCGGAAAGTTTATACGTCTCCGAATTAAACCAGATCGGGGAAAAGCCCAACGATTTAACGCACAGGGCGTCGCGCTCTCCGGAACATATAAACGCCTCCTGCAGCTTCTGCTCCTTATAGGGCTTTTCCGCATTGGCCGGATTCTTTTTAAAGGCGGCTTCCTCCCTGGAATTAAATTCCCGGTATAAGGCTTTCAGTTCGGAAAGGCCGTTTATATAGTCTTTCGGCTTGACACCTTCCGGAGTGTAGGAAAAACGCCATTGCTTGTCCGGATTCAAAGGCTCGTATATTTTATAGAACTTCACTTCGGGCGTGTCGCCTTCGGCCGGTTTTACCAGACATTCGCGCATAAAGATAGGGTATGTCGCAGTCGCGTATTTATAGGTTACCTCGCGATTTTTTACATACCCTATATATTTGGCCGAATACCAGTGCAGGGCCTCGGCGTTCTCCTGGGTGACACGGGGGCCGAGTATGCGTAACTGATCCGGGGTGAGATGATCGGCAAGCTCGAAAAGTTTAGTACCGTCTTTCTGATCCTGGGAGGCCGGAACCTTACGGATGTCCGGCTTGTTTACGTTACGGTTGAGTTCATCGGTTACGTTGTACATGGATGCAAGTTTAAGGATAGCCTCGTTAAACCGGAGGCCTTCCTCATACATGCAGATATCGACGGGGCTTTGAGCCGTTCCGGTATCGCCGAAATCCGTTACCTTATAAACCTGCTGGGAACCTTCCTTTCCGAATAACTTGATACAGGCCGACGCGTCGTCTTCTGACGGCCGGCGTTTGAAATGGCGGTTGGTTCCGACACAATCCCGGGCTTGCGGATAATAATGTAGAATTATATCCAGCCCGTTGTTGGTTACTTTGTAGATGTCTTCTGCCTTTATCATCGTTATAAAGTTACATGGTTACTTATTCTTCGTTGTCTTCTTTCCGTCCCGGGCACATCTCCGTCCAAGGTTGATACAGGAAAACGAATAATAACAGCCAAAGAAAAGCGGTTTTACCCGTATAATAAATGACAAAGGCAATCAGTCCCATAAAGGCAACCACGATAATAGCGTGGGCGATGTATTTTAAATTTTTATCTTTCATTGTTCAAACATGTTATACTGAATTGAAAAACCGAATTTGCTTAATCTCCTTTCCTGGAGAAGGGAACGTTTGTCATGTGAAGGCATAATGGCCACCAGGTGCTTTGTATCGAACCGGTAACCTTTCTTCCGCATCTGATAACGTAGGTTTCTTAGGCGTCTGTCTTCTTTCATGGCATTTCGTTAAGATCGTCTTAGTTTACAGAAGACTCGGCACACTATCGCAAAGGATAGCGTTTAAATCCTCCTGTATGGTTTCCTGCTGCTCCCTGTTCAAATGTACCAGGAAATAACCTTTTCCGCCGGAAAGATTCTTAATCTCCGCCAGATTATACTTCCTGTCTACCGCATCCACGAACGCAGGGGATTCCATGGGGCGGAAACTACTGAATATTTTATAAGTTCCACTGCTGCCTTCTATTCGTAGCGTGGTTAATTCATCGGGGGTGGTAATTGTTGATTTCATTACTTATTTATTTTTAATTATTCGACTTGTTCCTCACCTTCACGTATTAGGGTAAAAGGTAGTTTGGTACCACAATTCACACAATAAGACAGATTCTATTCGATAGAAAGTGTAGTAAGCTTCTTTAGGAGCTGTTTTTTCATATTTCTTTAAATATTCTTCTGCTTTATTTCTCGTATCAAATGCGGCAAGGATAGAAAACCAAACGCCGTCTTCTTCGTATTTTCCGGATTCCCTTTTAGTTACTATGTAAATTTTGCTCATTGTTGTTTATAGCTGTGCCGGAGGATAGCATCGAACTACCAATAACGCCCGCTTTCGCCCTTCGGGGTTATCTCCACACTCCGGCGGTTATTATATGGAGCGGCAAAAACCGCCCCGGTTATTTATTCACTTTTCTCTTCCGGAAGAAAAACAAAGTCCGCCCAAATATCAAGGAATTGTCGACCGCAATACGCTGCCAGTTCCGACGTTTTGAAGGCAAGCCGAACACCGATGCTCGCAACCGTGCTCGATGAATCGTAAGGCGCGTACGCATACGAAACACCGCCCAACGCGTTCGCGTAGTTGTACGACCGATACACCACACGAGACTTTTCTTCCTCGTCTAACTTGTTGTATTCTTCCCTTGTATAAAGAATAAACCAAGGATAATAACGGCATTCATCCTCTGTAAATTGAGGTTCCCAGCCTTCATTTAAAGCCTTGACAATGATACGGAGTTTCAGGAAAGCCAGAACGTCAGGTTCAAGACCGAGGGATATTTTATCTCGGTTCCATGCTTCTGCATCGATGCCAATTTCACGGCAGGCGTCCTCAAACGTCTTAATACGTTTTCTTACGTCTTTTTCTGGTTCATCAATAAGAGTTAAGATTCCATTTCTCCAGACAGCTGTTTTACCTTCCGGAATTTCAATTTCTAATTTCTTTGATTTCATTTTTCTTTTATTTATTGGTTTTCACTATGGAAGATTTTTACGCCTGTGACTTCCTCGATCTTATCCTTTGCAAGTTCGGGAATACGACAACGACTACCTCGCCAATTACGAAAGGTATGTAATGGCACTTTACATGCTTCTGCCAATTTAAGGGACATTTCAGAAGATTCTTTTACCGGCAAATTCAAAAGGTACATTCTTAGTTTCTCGCCGTCATCATTCCTTTTTAATTTTTTTTTCGTCATACCTTTGTGATAAATATACTCATTATTGTTAACTTTACATAGCAAAGGTATAATTATTTTTACCACAGGTGAATAAAATTCACGTTAATAAAAGTTATAACAAAGGTGTAATATGGCTAATTTCTTGTTAATAAGAGAATTATGCGAATTAAAGAAAATCACTATACGAGAACTTGCATCACGTATAGGAAAAGAAGATAGTAGCATACAGGCTATTGTTAGAAATGGATCAACGAACACAAAAACCATTGAGGCAATAGCAAAGGTTTTAGAGGTTCCTGTAGGTGTATTCTTTGATGATATTCCCATAACTGGAATAAAATCAAATGAACTTGATAAAGATGCAAAAATAGCTGATTTAGAAAGGATAATTGAGGAGAAGGAACGTCTAATACAAGTCTTATTAAGTAAGAAATAACCTGTAATAGATAAGAAATGTAGGCATATTGTAGGCTATACAATCATGCAAATAATTAATAATCAGGCGATTAAAAAACGTTACTTGAATCACTTAGCAGAAAGGCTGATTATCAAATGGTTAATCAGCCTTTTTACTTTTCTAATTAGCTGCTATTGATTAAAAAAAAACAAGAAAACTCTCACTTTTGAGCAATTTACCTTGTCGAAATCTTGTCCGAGTGTTTTCTCTAAATTTTGAAACTATGGCAACAATCAGATTAGCTCTAATCCCAGCAAAGGTGTTAAGTGATGGATCTCACAAAATTTGTATAGCCATCCATCACAAAGAAGAAACAAAGTACATTGTCACTCGATTCAAAGTCGACAGTCTTTCACAATTCAAAAACGGGCAAGTAGTCAAACGTCCAGACGCAGCACTAATCAATACCAAACTACGTAATATACTCAATGAATACCAAGAGAAACTTGACAGCATCAAATGCATTCAGGGTTCCTTTGGGGTCAGCCCGAAAAAACTTCTATTTTTAATTATGACTGCACTGATAGTAGTTGGATGTAGTAAAAGTGATGAAGAAAAAAGTGACATTCAGGAAATTTGGCTAAATGGATACAAAGCTCTTACTCCAGAGTCTGATTACGAAAATATTTCCACCACATTTTTATTATTTAAGGCTGACAACAATGAGGAATTTGATGTGAAAAAGCAAACTTTTTCAGGGAATATACTTGATTATCAAAAAATACAAGATGAAACTTGGAATTTGCTGTCAAAATCAAAAATTAAAAAGAAAGATGGTAGCATAGTTGATGCTACTTATTCTATATTTGCCTCGTCAATAAAGGAAACATATACTTCCGCTAAAGTAAAGATTGGTAAATATTTTATGGTAGCAATATATAGCGACTCTAAAACAGGATATCATTGGCTATATTCAAATAAATATGCTTGTCAATATGTTGACATACCATATCGATATAATCCATGGGACTATTCTGTGGTTTTCCCATGTGATTTGCATAATTATGGAAAGATAGAATGGGTTTCATGGAATCAAACTCCTTATCCATATGAGTTTGAATTTTCAAAATAGGTCCATCTGCCGAAAACATTTAAAATCAGCAATACTCATTTCAAATCGGACTCTCTATAAAATAAAGCAATTTCTCAAGCTCTGAAAATAAAATATAGATACCTCTAACACTTTACTGTATCTGTTTCAAATTGCTAATAATAAAGCGATGAATTCAAATTCATCGCTTTATTATTAGCCCTAGATGGAAATATTTCCTTTACTCTTTTGTATTCTCATCCCCCACTATACCTGATGAAGAATTATCAGGAGCCTGATCTATCAAATCCATAAACTGATCCAGTTTAGGAGTTATAATAATCTCGGTCCGGCGGTTACGAGCTTTTCCTTCTGCCGTATCATTACCGGCTACCGGATTAAATTCACCTCGACCGGCAGCAGTCAGGCGTTTGGGATTTATACCATAAACATTCTGTAATGCCTGAACAACAGATGAAGCACGCAACGCACTCAAATCCCAATTATTACGTATATTCGTACGAGATATCGGATCGGTATCTGTATTTCCTTCTACCAGAACATCATAATCTTTGTAGTCCTGAATGATTTTGGCTATTTTACTAAGCACAGCCTCTGCTTTATTGCTAATTTCATAACTTCCTGATTTATAAAGCATGTTATCTGCTAAGGAAATATATACAACACCTTTCAAGACCTTAATATCCAAGTCACGCATCTCTTCACGGGTAAGCGAACGGGTAAGTTTATTGACCATTACGAGATTCAAAGAGTCTGATCTATTCTTTTCTTTAACCAAATGCTGGATGAAACGGTTTGAAGCATTGATCTCATCTATCAACTTACCCATATTCATATTCCCTTGAGAGCTCTGTGTAAGACTCTTATTCAAGATGCTTTGCATATCGGACAAGCTCTTGCGTAACTCACTATTATTCCGCTGCGCTTCGGCAAGTCTCTCCTCAAGACTTGTTGAACGTGCCTGATTTTCTCTTAGCTGCAATTGACTTTCCTGATATTCTTTTTGCAACTTTGTATAATCAGTTTTTAAACCTTTAAATTGCTTCTGACTTACACAACTCGCCAATACTATACATCCTGTCAGTACTAACAACGGTCGAAAAAGATTCTTCATAACTCTATTATTTTAATTACTAACTTTTTAAGTGACCAACTGCAGCCGTTTCCACAACAATTGCGTAAATCGGTTGGTTATGAACACATTTATCGAGATAAAGCTCGAACGACCTTATAACATTTCAAAAGAACGAAAAGTTTAGTATGTAAATAAAATCTGTTTTTATCAGAGTTTGATCCATCCTGCCAAGTTATCCAACTTAATTTTATAAATTTGCACCATACTAAAACATTACTGCGTGAAAAACAAACGTTGGATTTATTTAGCAATTATTTCCGCAATTATAGTGTTAGGATTGGCTTCCCGAAAACATGGTGATATATTGCCCGAATTTATCGCAGAGTATTCAGGCGATATGCTTTGGGCAGCCATGGTGTATTGTGGAATACGCTTTCTTTTCCCGTCATTATCTATACTCAAGACCATTGTTATTTCCTTATTATTTTCTTATTGTATAGAAATTAGCCAACTATACCAAGCAGACTGGGCAAATACTGTACGAAACACCACACTTGGAGCATTAATCTTTGGACATGGTTTTCTATGGTCAGATATGATCTGTTATACTGTTGGAGTATCATTATCCGCTGTTATAGATTCAGGAAGGATTATTATCTCCCAAAAGAGAAACCCCTAGAAAAAAAGCACTGCAAACCTACTTTGTTTACAGTGCTCTTTCCGATTATCATTTAAACTACCTATCACAATCTACAATGAAAACTATCGCTCAAAGGTAACTTCTTATTAGTGGAAACAACCTTTATTTCATTTTCACCAGGTTCTAGTTCCACATTTTTCCATTCCAGAATAGCATACGAATCCGGTATTGCTTTACCATAACTCTTACCGTTTACAAACAATTCGGCTCCTGACAGATTCGTGAAAGCAGTAATTGTTTGCAAACGTTGTGTACGTACTGTGTTACGTTTGCCTGTTAAATAAAGCATTGGTTCTTCCCTATTCCAGTTGGCCTTATAGAAGTAGAAAGCATCTTTACGAACTTTCCGGTCGAAGGTAACCAAACCTTTATCATTAATTCCGGGACGGTCTCCTTCAGTGCGATGTGCAGCGCCAAAATCAAACATATTCCAGACAAAGCTCCCCCATACATAAGGACGGGAAGAGATTGTTTTCCAGTTTTCAATGTGATAATACGTCTGCCAGTTTTCAGGATGCCACCAACTGGTTGGTACAGTTTTAACCAACGAATCTTGTTGATGGTAAATACTTGCGCCGGCACCATATTCACTGATAGCAATACATATTTCCGGATGATCCTTATGCATTCGATCCAACCATTTCCCCAAATCAGCGGGAGTGCCACCATACCATCCATCATAACGGTTCCAAGCAATAGCATCCGTTATGAAATTCAAATCTCCCATTTGATTACTTGCGGAGGTCGTAGGCCGGGTAGTATCTTCCTGATGTGCCAGCACATTTAATTCTTTGATGTACTCAACCGGATTATCTCCCAACTCCGTCAACTCATTAAACAGCCCCCATACACAAATAGAAAGATGATTATAATGTTGACGAATCAGTTCTTTGAGCTGCTCTTTTCCGTTGGCACGGAAAGCAGGTAAATCCACAAAACCTTTATCATTATATCCACCAGGACCCACAAAAGGTATTTCAGCCCATACAATAATACCATTCTTATCCATCAGATCATAAAAATAAGTAGCCTGCGGATAATGCGCCAAACGAACAGCATTCACTCCCATCTCCAACATCAATGCCACATCTTCCTCATGGTGTTGCGGGCGCAGCGCATTGCCCACCTCACTCCTATCCTGATGACGGCAAACGCCTTGAAGAGGCAAATGTTTTCCATTCAGGAAAAAACCTTTATCAGGGTCGATCCGGTAAAAACGAAGTCCTAACGGTTGTGTAACACGATCTACCATCTGACCATTCCGGAAAAGAGTCACTTCCGCCTGATAAAGGAAAGGATCCTGACGACCATTCCACAAATGAGGCTGATCGATTTCAAATGTAAGTTCCTGCTGCATTACTTCGTTTCCAGAAAGATTCACATTCTTTGTTCCTTCTTTCACCACCCTTTGACCATCTAACAGGCGTACGTTAAGCTCCACTTCCTGATTACCACTACTCCCGTTTGATAAATCAACAATAGCCCGCACCTTAGCATACCGATGGCTCACACTATCCTGTATCAGACGTACTCCGGGGGAAGCATAATCCAAAGGAGAAATACACGTCTCATCAGTAATCAACAAATGTACATCACGATAAATACCTCCGTAAAAATTAAAGTCACCGACCAGAGGCATAATATCCAACTGTTCACCATTATTCACCCGTACTAATATAGAGTTTTCTTTTCCATATTCCACCTTTCCTGTGATCTCAAAGATAAAAGCTCCATATCCCCCACGATGCTCACCTATATGACGACGATTTATAAACACATCTGCAATGTTATTCACTCCTTCGAAACGAATAAAAAGACGTTTTCCTTTCCATTCGGGACGAATAAATAAATTCTTCTCATAATTACCAATTCCCCGTTTATAGTCTATCTTACCGGACAAAGCATCCTGCGCATTCCAAGTATGAGGCAAATCAACTCTTACCTCTGTTCCCTTCTGTACCTGATGCGAAAACCGGAAATTCCAATCATTATTTAGCAAGATATCCTGTCGCTGGGCAAACATCGACATTCCGTAAAGCATGAATAAAACAACCGATACCAAACGGCTGGACTGTAATAAAACTGTTTTCATATTATTTCTTTAATGATGACTTCTTTATTCTGATAAAAGAAGATAATGATTCAACCTTATTCTTATATTTTTTTTCATCGACCCGATTCTTGTTTTCCTTCCCGTCAATCCGATGGTCAAACAACATACTGGCTTTCTTCACGTCGCCTTTCATCCATTCCGCATAACTATAACGCCGGTCAACGGCATTATCTCCTCCTTCCCACTGAATATAGACTTCACCTTTCGTCTTAGCTTTCAGATTCTTGAAAACCCCGGCAAAGCTTTGCCCGCTTAGCTGTTCAGCGGGAACAGGCAGTTTACAAAGTTCACATAAAGTCGGGTACAAATCAACAAATTCCACCATCGATTTTGTTTTTCCTTTTTTCATTCCCGGCACACGGACAATCAACGGTACATGAGTAGAAGTATTCATCAGATTATGTTTACCTATAAAATCATGTTCTCCCAGATTCCAGCCATGATCTCCCAACAAAACCACAATTGTATTATCCGATAATCCCAGTTCATCCAATGCATCCAATACCTTGCCAATCTGTGCATCCACATAACTCATACAAGCATAATATCCATGTTTTACCTCCCGCTGGAAGTCAATATCACTCGTATCCGCAACCCGTGCATACGCATATATCTCGCTCGAATTACGAACCTGCTCCGGCAATCCTTCAGGTCGGAAACGATTGGTAGCCAAAGGTATTTCCTCCCGTTTATATAAATCCCAATATTTCTTTGGGGCATTGAACGGCAAATGAGGTTTCCAGAAACCACAAGCCAAGAAGAAAGGTTTGCCAGCCTCCTTCATCCTTTTCAAGTCACGAATAGCTCGGTTTGCAAGTTTCCCATCATCATAGGCAGTATCAGGAACATCAGCAGATTCACAAAAAGGTCCCCTCATCGTTTTCGGATTAATCGTTTTTCCCGATTCCGAATTCATCCAAAGTTCCCATTTATTATATTCCGCCCAATATACATCATATCCATTCGGATGATTCCGGTAAGGAGGCTCACTCCACGAATCCGCATGATCGCTGATATGATGAAACACCTTGCCGTCCGAAATAGTATGATAACCATTCCGGGTGAACCATCCCGAAATAGGTATTGCTTCGGGACAATCTTTGCTGGCATAGGCGGAAAAACTAATAAAGCGATCGGGGTAATGAGGATATACACCCGTCAATAAACTAGCCCGGGATGCCCCACTCACAGGAATATTACAATACGCATTCTGAAACAAGACGCCACTTGCCGCCAAACGGTCCATATTAGGAGTTTTCACTACATCTACCCCGTAACACCCCAGTTCGGGGCGCATATCATCAGCCATTATAAAAAGCACATTCATTTGGGATGCATCCTGTTGTGCACGTAGTATAGATGAGATGCAGCAAGCTGTTCCACAAAAAAACGCATATTTTATTGATATTCTATTTTTCATTTTCTACCTTAAATTTTCAAGACCTGCAATATACTAAAATATTACAGGTCTTGTGCATCATTTCAATTTAAAATTACTTTGTCCATACCGGATTTTGTTCCAAATTCGTATTTAACGCCAATTGCTTCAAAGGCAACGGATACAGATAATAATGTTCCTGCCATCCAAGCGGGGTATCAAAGAAATAAACATATCCTTCATCAGCACCTGCACCACCCGTTACTTTCAAATTCTTGGCCGAAGCCCCTGTCACATAGGCACCCAGCGGTTGTTTGTTAACATAGTCTCCTTTCTTCCACCTGCGCAAATCATCCAAACGGAAACCTTCGCCCATCAATTCAACTCGTCTCTCTCTACGCACTTCCCACAAAAGAGCAGGAACGGAAGGATCACGCTTCGGATCAAAAGCATCATTAATATCATTCACCACCATTTTCGCCACATTAGCTCTTGCCCGAAGTTTGTTAATAGACTTATCCGCAGCAGCCTGGTCGAACTTGTTCAATTCGCACATCGCTTCGGCATAGTTTACCATCACCTCACCTATACGGAACAGTGGGGCATCTGTTGTATTCACCCCATTCGCGTTGGTAGCTACAGTATGTGTATTATAATATTTCCATACCCAGAAGCCCATTTGGGAAGCGTTCCAGCCCTGTCCCCAGTTCATATTCTTAAAGTGAGGTTGTCCTTGCACGGTGAATCCTTTAAAGTTGGAAGACGGCAAACGATGATAAGTTTCACCGGAAATCGTAGCCATTAAATCTATAAATTCCCTGTCCTGTGCATTATCCGTATATTTCCAATCAGCCGTACTGGGTCCGTTTTCTTTCTTCACCATATATGGAGGACAGATCGTCAAATACAACCGGTAATCACGATCACGGAATTGTCCATACATATTCTTATCACCCCCATAACGGCTAGTCGTCGTGCTAACCGGTCGTCCATCCGTACAAAGATAACTGTCTACCGCGTCTTTCGTTGCCTCAATATAAGATTCACCTGTACGCACCATACGGGTCAAACCATGCATTAACTGTCCGGTTTCATAAGCCTTATACAAAAGAATACCTGTCACCCCATCCAGTGTTTCCGAATTAAACAACTCATCATATTTAGGATGCACATTCGGATATTGCTTAATCACCTCTTCAGAAGCACGGGCACATTCTTCCAGATAAGTATCCGCTCCCGACAAACCATGATATTTTCTCCAAGTTCCTTCAAATAAAGCAAAACGGGAAATAAGAGCTTTCACCACATACATATTAATTGTATTTTTCCCATCCGCTTCGATATTACTGCCAATATGTGTTTCCGCATATTTCAAATTAGACAGAATATTGGAAGCCACCAAGTCACGACTATCACGTTTTCCATAAAGCTCGGGACTTTCCTCAGTCAAAGCATGCTCTACCCAAGGAATATCACCAAATTTAGAAAGCATCTGAAAGTATTTATAAGAACGGAAGAAATATCCCACACTTCTCCAATGCTCCCTCTCGGTTTCACTCATTTCCGAATGATCAATATTATCGAGCATCAGGTTAACACGACGGATATAATCATAATCCCAATCTTTAGACTCATCCGTAGCCTTTGCTTTGCGATATGCCCACTGACCTTCATATCCATCCAATCCTTTTATCATGTTATCCGATTCAAAATCACCACGGAAAATTTCATCCGTTTGCCCTGTATCATACGTATATCCGAAGAACACGTTATACAATCCCCATGTATACGTTTTAAAGTTGTCATAGGTAGTAAAGACCGATGCTTCTGTTTGCTGTCCTTTGGGATAAACCTCCAGAAATTCGTCATTTAGACAAGACGACATCAACAAACAAAGACTAACGCTTACACATAGTATATATTTATTCATAATAATTACTCTTTAAGTTGTGAAACAATCAGAATGAAAGGTTTATACCGAACGAATACTGTCTCATATACGGATAGGTAAAACCACGTTGTCCTAAATCATCCGTGACAGAACGTTCCGGATCAAGTCCTTTCGGCAAGTGGTCGAACGTATAAAGATTCTCACCACTGAAGAACACAGCCAAATTATTAACTCCAATCTTACTCATCCACTTAGACGGAAAATTATAAGAAAGCGTTATATTACGAATACTTAAATACGATCCATCCTGTAGATAACGAGTTTGTACACGTGTATTGGCATCTGTATTTCCGGCCGCTTTCTCATAAATACGGGGGAAATAACTATTCGTATTTTCCGGAGTCCAATAATTCAACTGTGAATCATAAACGGTAGTCCAAGCATCATAATGCGGATAAAACAGATCGTTCATCACCCACAAATCTCGTTTACCAACTCCTTGCAGCAAGAATAACAGAGAAAAACCGTTCCAACTTGCACTACCATGAATACCATACTGATAACGCCGGGTATTATTACCAATGATTTTACGGTCTCCCGGATCTTTCGTTGTACTGGTACCACTGTTGATAATATCATTACCATCCAAGTCCTTATATAATATATCTCCCGGATTCGGATTATAACCTTCCACTTTAGCAATACCCGGTTTCAGTTTGCCATCTGCATCGAAATCATCCACTGTGTACAAACGATCGGTCACATACCCCCAAATTTCACCCAGTTCCATTCCTACGCGATATGTTTCATTATCGTTCTTGTCCTTGCCAAACAGTCCTGTTTCGTTGTTGTATTTAGTAATCTTTGTTTTCGCATCGTAAAGATTAAAGCCTATGCTATATTTCACTTTTCCGATCTGATCGTTCCAGTCAACCGAGATTTCCCAACCTTTAGAACGAAGGTCAGCCGTGTTCTGTAAAGGGGCACTTGCACCTAATACACCCGGAAGTTCAGAGCCCGGAGCAAGCATACCCTTAGTATCTCTACGATACCAGTCGAACACCATATTCAATCTGTTATCCATTAGCCCAAGATCGAATCCGACATCAATTGTCGTTACTTTTTCCCAAGTAAAGCTATTGCTAACCAAAGCAGCTGGTTTCAAAGTAGTAACTTTAATACCGGAAACAGTCCAATAAGCCTGTTCCGCATCCATACCGGGAATATATGCGTAAGGAGTGATGCTCTGATTTCCAATATTACCCCAAGAACCACGCAATTTCAAGTTCGAAAGAACAGAGTTCAAAGGTTTCATAAACGCTTCCTCGCTGATACGCCATCCGGCGGAAACCGAAGGGAAGAAACCGAAACGGCTATTCTTCGGGAATTTGGAAGAACCGTCATAACGTCCGTTCGTTTCAAGCAAATACTTGCCGGCAAACGAATAGTTAATGCGATAGAATAACCCTCTTACCGTATAACGTTCAAATTTGTCTTTAGCAAAATAATCACCTGTCGACTGCGAAATAGACGGCAGATCTTCATTAATCATATTCATACGCGACATCTCAGCATAACGATAATCACTACTCTCCTGATTGAAACCTCCCATCACCGTTACATCATGTTTGCCCCATGAGTTGTTATAGTTAGCATAGAAGTTCAATGCATTATAATCCGTAATACCATTGGAATATTCATACTTGGAATTGGCAGTGGAAACCTCTTTCACAAAGTTACCTCCATGTGCATAATAGAACTTCTTCTCAAATTTCGTTTTCTCGTTACTTAGATGATTGAATGTATACTCACCAATCAACTTCACATTCTTCAAAGGACTGATCGTAACCTTTCCGAAAATACGAAGATTATTCTTTTGAATAGTTGTCGGATATGCCAGATCAATCAAGTTACGAGGAGTATTGATCGGTAATTCTTCGCCGTCAATATTCATTGTTCCAGTAGGGAAATAAGAAGGGAATGCGACTGCTGCTCCCCATATACCATATCCTCCGGAAGTTTCCGGCAATGAAGAGTTAGAGTTCGTATATTTAATATCCAATTCCGGAGTAATCCATGAAAACACATCTGAACGGAGATAAGAAGACACATTGTAACGCTTGTACGTATCTTTATCCGAAGCCAGTACCCCATTTTCATTCACCATACCGAAGGAGAAACGATAAGAAATATCTTTCGTACCGCCACCTACCGAAATATTATGAGTTTGCTGGAAACCAGTCTCCATCATATCATCGAAAAGATCAGTTTCTGCCAAGCTATAACGCAGCCCGTCCACCATTGCATAACCATCCGGATATGCAGACGGATTAGCATTATATTCCTTCAAAAGTCCCAACCAGGTATCTACGTTCTGACCACTTTGATAATTTATTGTCCCCATGTCCTTATAAGCCTGTACCGTTTGGAGCGGAGTAGCCTTATGAGGCATATTGGCAGGTCTGCTAAAAGAGAAGTTATTTGAATAATTAATAGAGAGTTTAGTTGCATCCGAGCCTTTCTTTGTAGTAATCAAAATCACACCGAAAGCTGCCCGTGCTCCGTAAATAGCAGAAGATGCCGCATCCTTCAAAACAGTCACCGATTCAATATCGTTCGGATCGAGCATATTAATATCCATCTCCACGTTATCTACCAGCACCAGCGGTTTCCCATTCTTATCCAAACTGTTGACACCACGAATGTTGAAACTCATTTCTTCACCGGGTCTTCCTGAATTACCTGTAATCTGCAAGCCGGGCATTGCCCCTTTCAAAGCGTCACTCACAGACACCACCGGACGGTCACCTAAAACATCATCCATCTTCACACTGCTCACCGCACCTGTCAGGTTCGCTTTCTTTTGTACGCCGTAACCAACAACTACTACTTCGTCTATTAACCGAGTATCTTCTTTCAAAGTTACATTGAGAGGACGTTGATCTTTCACCACCACTTCCTGTGTGGCATAGCCGATATACGATATGGATAAACGGGCATTCGGAGTAACCATCAAAGAAAAATTGCCATCCATATCCGTAATGGTACCTTCCGTAGAATCGACCACTTTCACATTTGCCCCAATCACCCCTTCACCTGTAGGATCAGTGATTCTACCTTTTAAGACAAACGCTTTTTCCTGTTCTTTCTGCGGTGTCACTGCATGGAACATAATCACCCGGGGGCCGTTCACTTCATAACTGACGTCCGTACCGGCCAGCAATTGTCCCATCACATCATTAATAGTACCGTTATTTATATTCACAGAGACTTTCCTATTCAAATCAATGTCATTATTACGAATCAGGAAAGAGTAATTGCCTTGCTTCTTTATTACTTCAATGGCTTCTTTCAAAGTAATATTATCTACTTTCACACTGAATCGCTTACTTTGTTCCTGTGCCGATAGCTGGAAACCACCAGTCAAAACGTTTCCTACAGACAAAAGCAGAAGCATTAATAATATTCTTTTTACTATTAATCTCATATTTTTCACTATTAAAGGTTAACATAATATCTTTCTATACAACGCTGAACCACCGATATATCTATCGACTAAGTTCCCAATCATACTTTACTTTTTCTTATTTTACCTCCTTTTTCTTGTCAGTTATAAAGATAGTGTCTCCACTAACTTTCCATGTATATTGCTTCTCAACGTTGATTTCTCCCAATATATCATTGATACTTTGATTACTATTGAAACATCCGGAAAAGCGTTCCGCTTTCAGACGTTCACTCTCTAAACTGATCTTCACCTGGAATTTGCGCTCCAGACGGTGTGCGATGTCGGCAAACGGAGCATCTTCAAATGTCAGGCCACCATCCAACCAGTCACAGGCAGAACTAGCATTTGATTTCATTTTCTCCATGCGGCCCGTATTCTTATCGTAAAAAGCCTGTTCGCTAGGGAATAGTTTCATTACCGAACCGGACAAAGTGGCTAAATTGACACGACCTTCCAACAAAGATACCATTACATAATTATCGTCATCATAAGCGCGTACATTAAAAACAGTCCCTACCACCTTTACCTGTACACCATTCGTATTTACAAAGAAAGGAATCTTCTCATTTTTCGCCACCTTGAAATATCCTTCGCCATCAAGCGTAACATCACGTTCACGAATACCGAACCCACGGCAATAACGTAACACAGAACCCGCATTCAATGAAACCTCTGTTCCATCCGGAAGCACAATATTCGTCCGCGAACCAGCTGGCACTTTAATTTCATAAGGAGAATCCGCATTCGTATATACTTCCGTAAGATTTTCAGTATAAGTGTACCAGAAGTAATTACAGCCCAACAACAAAATAATTGCAGCAGCTACCTTCAGCCACACAGGAACTATCTTCCGCGAACGGACAGGTTTCATCTCAGCAGCGGCTATTTTTTCTTTTATCTGTGATAAATTAGCATCCTCTACTTTGGCAAATGCAGGCACAGAAGAAACAGCCCATACTGCGGACATCTCCCGGAAAATTTTAGCTGCATCTTCATTGGAAGCCAGATAAGCGAACAGAGCTTCTTTCTCCTCTTCGGTGCAGTTACCGGACAGATAGTTGCTTATCCGGATTTCCAATTCTTCTATATGATAAGAGTCATTCATAAACGTACTTTTTCTATGGGTGTATATAACTAGATACGCAATAAAAAAAGAAACGTTTAAAAGAAAAGCGATTTTTTTTAGAGAAACATCAAAATAGCTATCATATAAGGAGTACCCAGTGATTCGCGTAGCTTAGTCAATGCTATTTTCATCTGTACTCTTACAGTGGTCACATTAATATTCTGCTCCTCGGCAATTTCACTGTATGTCTTACCCTCATACAAACTTGCTTTAAATATGGCACGGCATTTGGCTGGCAATTCCTCCACCTTCTTCATGATGATGGTATTCATTTCGCTATGCTCCAATGCCTGCAAAGGATTATCGGAAGAAAGAATATGATTTTCGAGAAAAGCCCAGATTTCTTCCATCTGTTCCGTCATCTGTTTTTCGTTGAAGTAGGAAGAACGCAGATAACTAATACTTGCGTTTTGAATAGCACGCCGCAAGTACGGAAGAGCCGGGTGAGTGATATGGTGGCGATTCTGCCAAAAAGCGACAAAGACATCATTCACAATCTCCCCTGCCACCCTCTTGTCATGCACATAATAAACAGCTATCGCACACAAATAAAGGTAGTAGGTATGATAGATTTTATCAAATGCTTTTGTATTACCGTGATTTAACTGTTCAATTAGATTTTCAGAGATTTCTGGTAGATTCATTCGTTGTCTTTCTTTAAGGAACGGTGCAAATATAGCGATTAATTCAGAAAAACAAAATTCCAATCAGATAAACCGGAGCCCGGCAATCATTCCTTAACCCTACAATCCCATCGGTATTTTCAACAAATACCAAACGATAAACAGCAATGTCCAGACAACCAGGATGCCTAATGAATATCTCCAAGTATATTTCAGCAATGAACCATACGTAATCTGCTTATCATATTGCCGCATATAGGTAAGCACCAGAGGCATATAGAATAAGAAAGGAGTAATGGCATTCGTCGAACTATCTCCGATACGGAAAGCACATTGTGCTATATCCGGAGCAATTCCCATCTGTGCAAACATCGGGATAAAGATAAAAGACATAAAAGCCCATTTGGAGGTAGCAGATACCATAATCAGATTTATCAATGCCGTAAACAGAATAAACAGAACAAGAGCAGACAAAGGAGCCGGTTCAAACGAAGAAAGCAAGTCAGCCCCCATAATCGCCAGACATTTATCCAGATGGGAATATTCAAAACAGGCAAACATCTGCGCAGCGAAGAAAGCGATAACGAAATACACTCCAAGAAGTTTCATTGGCTGCGTAAGTCCTTCAATCACGTCATTGTCAGTGCGATACCGTCCGGAACTGAATCCATAAGCCATTCCCGTAATACCTGCTCCCAAAGAAAGCAAAAACAAAATACCGGCAATAAAAGGCGAATGCATCAAACCACCATTCACACCCCGCAAAATTCCATAAGAAGAAAAAGTAAGCCACAAGATAAGAGCCACATAGATAGCTGCCACAACAATGGAAATCATAATGGCACGCCGCTCTTTACGAGACAGAGGATGGTAAGCCACCACCTTCATACTGCCTTCATACTTACCTAACGTAGGAAGAAGCCATTTTTGAGTAATCCAATACACAATAGCCGTAATGGCCACCGTTGAAGCACTCATAAAAAAGTAATTGCAAAGAGGTTCTGTATTCCCCTGATAACCCGTTTGTGCCAGTGCAGCCTCTTGCGTGGTATGCGCCAACAACGGGTCCATCGTACTCAATACAATATTAGCACTATACCCGCACGCAACGGAAACATAAGCCGTAACAATCCCTGCAATCGGATGAAGCCCCACCCATTGAAACAGCATAGCAGCAATAGGCAATAAAATGATATATCCACCATCACCAATGGCATTCGACAACAAGCCAAGCACAATCACCCACAAGATGATCTTCCTCTTTTCCTGCCGGTTTCCCACCCCCATGCGGATACAAGCATCAATAAAACCGGAATGTTGTGCCACTCCCAATCCGAACATAGCAATAATCACCATGCCCAATGGAGCAAAACCTGTAAAGTTCTTAATAGCATTCCGCAACCACCAGCGGATTCCTTCCGGACTCAACAGGCTTTGTACACGGATGTCCTCACCTGTTTGTGGCAATGTCACTTTCAACCCATAGATATCGCATATCCATGAAAGAAAGACCACTGCCATTGTTAGCAGAAGGAACATCGTAGCGGGATGGGGCATACGCCATTTATTCTTCATCATTTTCCGACTAAGCAAGAAGCTACCGTTAATACTTAATTTACTCTTCGTCAGGCTCCAGATTATCCAGATCAATAATACGCAATTCCAATGCACGTACTGCCAACCGGGTAGCATTCACTCCCACCCGTTCTCCATTCGGGAAAAGACGTCCAATAAGATCATTCTGCCGTTTCTCCAATGATTTCACACCAAAAGGCATTCCTTTCAGATTGGCAATCATCTCTTTCGTATAACCCAAAGCCAGATGACGGAGAAAACGTTCATCGTATTCATCAATATCATAGCTGATGACAGCCTCCTGACGCTTAGCATCATTGGCTACAGATTTCTTGAAACGATCTACAATCTTTTCCAGAATCGGATAGTTAAATACCAATTTCTTTCCATCCATCACAGCCTGTACATCTGTTTTCGTCAGTAGCTCACCCGTTTTGAGGATGATTCCATCGGCACCGGCATTCAATACGTCCACCCACAACTTTTCGTTCAGAATCTCACCCGTGAAGATCAATACCCGAACTCCTTTGTAACGTTTGAATATATTCTTGCAAATATCAACACCAATGGTCGTAGAACCTCCTAGTCCTAAGTCCAACAATACCAGATCGGGAAGCTGGGCCTCCATCAACGGCCAAAACTCACTTTCCGTCATTGCCGTGCCGATTACTTCTGCATTCGGTATTTCATGACGGAATATTTCTTCTGTCCCTTTCAACTCCAGTTTTACATCCTCTACAATAATAACTTTAAACTTCTGTTCTTCCATGTTCCTTATCTAATAACTTTTATGTGTTTTCCTTTTATCGGCGCGGAATAGTGAAATAAACTGTAAACCCGCCGCCTTCAGCCGGCTCGGCATTGATACGGCATCCCCTACGTCCCGCAAATTCGTCGTGGTCGCGGATAATCTGCTTGCATACCAGATATTCCGTTCCCCTCAACTCCCCTTTTTCACCGGAAGTCATACGTGCCAGATTCGGATAAAATAGTTGATTCAACTCTTCCACACTCTTCTCACGTCTCGTATCCGTAAAGAGGAAACGAATATATTCATTATCCTTGCGCGCTTGCAGACGTATCACTCCATCTTCACGCACAGTCAATGCTTCATCAATCAAATTTTCCAATAGAAAACGCAACTGATTCACGTCTCCTATCACCTTCGCCTCCATCGACTCTATTTCCAATTCTATCCTCTCCGGCCGATTCTTCATCAACTTCTTGAAATATTTTCCGGCAGCATCCAAAAGTTCCTGCACCGGAATCACCGTACGCCGGAAAGTGACTTCCTCCAATTGACGAGAAGCGCACGAACTCAAAATCGTAAAAATTCCCTTATAATATTCGATCAATTCCGTCATAGTCTCCACTGCTTCACGCTCCTCCGTTTCCGAAAGCTTCTGCGTATTCAACCGCCCTACAATCTGTTTGATTTTATTCGGATAATAAATCGTCTCATGTTTAATAGTCGACAGACAGTTGTCAAGCACCATATTCTGAACATGCAACATGCTGTCTTCCCAGGAAGCCCGGCGTGTTTCTTCGTGTGCCGACTCGATATCCCGGTATTTTGTAGCCAGTTTCACCACTGCGTTAAACACAACAATAGCCACATAACGAGCTACCAGTTCAAAAAGCAGTCGATCCGTCTCCTGTTCCGTTCCTTCTCTGCGCTCCAGATAAAGCACACCAACACATTGATGCTCGCTCCCTGCTTCCACCATCAGCGGAATTGCCTGAAGATGCTGTTCAGAAAGATATTTCCCGGAACTAAAACACTGCTCTACCATCTCCGGCATTTCCTGTCCGGGACGAGAAGCATATTCCAGCCGATGTGTCGTTTCATTATAAACGGCAATTCCCATCCGGTCAATCGTCAGTAATTCATTTACCGAACCGAATGCTTCATCCACAATCCGCTGCGGAATTTCTTTAAGCATACTCTCTTCCCGTTGAAGCGCCTCTGCATTTTCCTGTTCCTGCGGTCTCACCAAAGATGCAGCAAACACCTTCTGGTTAATCTCAAGTACCTGTTCGAGATTCAAACGATTCTGCAAACGTTTTCTCATGTACAGAAAATAATATCCGACCAACGAAACAATCAATAAAACAAAGCATAAAATAATTCCTACCGTCTTATTGGTATTCGAACGCTCCAACTGCCGGCAATATGCTTCGAGAGTTTGATCCTCTCCCTGCAACTTATACAAATCCGTAAATGCCGAATTATTATAACTATATGCATCCAACTGTTTCAAAGCCAGAAAAGCAACTGACGCCTCATTCCTGATATCCAAAATTACATGATAATCCGAATCAAACAGTTCGTTCCACCAACTGATTTCAGCAGGCGTTCCCTCACCTACCAGCTTCATATACCGATGCGGGCGATCCGGACGCGCATATTTTTCATAATGCTCATTCAGAAAAAGCATCGCAGAATCTATATATTGCAAAGCCAACTCATAATTTTCATCCACATTAGCAAAATAGGCAGCATTCGCATAATCCGACGCTACATCCAGCAAATCCTCATACGCAGAATCCGTAACTACTACAATCGAATCGCCATCCTGCAACATGGGAGGAATCGGATCATGCAGACAAGAAACCATCCCCAACGGAAGCAACAAGCAAAGCAACAATACCCCCATCGCTTTACGCACTCCCGAAGGCAAACGAAAATAAAAACGGCTTCCCTTCCCCAGTTCACTCTCCACATCAAAAACGCATCCCCGGAATAAATCATTCGTTTTCTTATACTTCTCAATGATTCCCTTACAATTCATCAATCCGAAACCACTACCTTTGTTTTCTTTCAACACTTCCGGATCGGCTGCATTCTTCATTCCGATCACACGGGAATCATACACCTTCTCACCAATGATATACGCCACATCCTCTTCGGAAATACCTCTTCCGTTATCCTCCACAGAGATCTCGACATAGGCATCCTCCGTAGTGCGGGCATACACTTTAATGGTTCCTCCTTCCGGAGTATATTTACGGGCATTTTCTGCCAGCGTATTAATCATAAACAAAGTCAGTGCCCGGTCGGCCTTCACCATAACCGTAGTCGGTTCAATTTCCAACTTCTGATTTTTCATTTCAAAAGCACGTCTTCCCTTGCCTAGCAGCTCAAACAGTTCATTGAGACTGAAAGTTTCAATATTCAGGCTAAGCGTTCCTTGCTTCATCTTAATCCAAAGAGCCAGAATATCGTTGTACTCATTAATCGTAGTTACCAGTTCGTCAATGTATTGATACTTCTCTTTCTTAATCTTCGCATTATCAATATACCCCCGCTCCGTCAACTTATGCACCTCGTTCAAGATACGGTCGATATAAGGATTAATTCCATTGACAATAGCCAGACAAGCCTTCTTTATAAGATTCTGGCGTTTATTTCCTGCAATATGCTGTTCGTAAACATACCGTTGCTTTTCCAACTGCATCCGCTCGTCACTCAACGCTTCCACCATCTGCTCATTGTCCGCAGCCCAAACAATATACGGCTCAAGCACATGCACCAAAGCTTTTTCATCACGGTTCAACCGATGCAGAGGAACCAGTGCCGCTTTTCCTTCCTCCGGAATTTCCAGTTGAAGACGTCCTTTCCCAAATAATTGATCGATACCTTGTTGAATTAATGGAACATTCATCGGAATGGACGAAGTTATGTCCCGACAAAGAGTCAGAATCCGTTGCAGACGCTCCACGTCTACCTGATTCCTTATTTTAGACCGTTTATTGAAAAACCACCAAAGAATAACCACTAGTACAAGCCCGACAATAACCAAAGAAAGTACAAGCGTCATTTGTCGTGAATCGGCTTCCAATGAAAGATAGCGGCTCTCCAACTCCTTATCCTGACGGGTATAATTCAAAATATCCAAATATATATTCCGGTTGTAATCAGAAGCATACTTCATCCCGAGCCCCGCATACGACACACTCAATTGCTCCCGAATTCTTGAGATCCATTCAGGTACCGTTCTCACATCTTCCTGCATGATCCATGGAACCCCGGTATAAGTCGTATCTCCTTCTACAAAAACATGTAGTTTATCCAATGTATCCGCCGCATGGTGATAATAGAGCATGTGATGTTGATTCACACAATCCAACGCTTTTGCAAGCGTATCCAATGCCTCCGTATAACGTCCGTGCTCATTCATATATTTACCGATAGACACATACGCACCGGCAATCTGATACAAATCATTGTACTCACGAAATTTTTCAAGCGCACGCTGTGCCATTCGCAAAGGCAAAAGCGAATCTACGGGAAACCCAAACTGATCTAGCGCATATCCCCTTCTCGTCCGAAAAAGTTCGAAATTATTAGGTGAAACCATCAGATTAGCCAATCCTTGCAGACCATTTCCTTCGAAATAAGGATGATTAGTCTGAACAGCTGTCCGCCAGGTAATATAAAGTTGGTCGAACTCACGCATTTTCCGGTCTTCCGGCTTGGTTGCTTCCACCAACGAGGCCGAACCTTTAATATAATGATAATAAAGCAACTGATTAGTATCTGTCAAAGCTTCATCTTCCGGAATCCGGTTAAGAGATGTGATGGCCTCCTGCCGTTGCTGCAGATAGTAATAATAAATAGAAGAAACGATGAAAAATTCGGTGAATGCATAATCCAGCCGTAGTGCCTCGTGACGGTCGGCAAACAAATCACTCTCTTCACGAATACGTTTCATGCGCTTGAGCGCACTATTACGATAATCATAAAATTCTTTGTTCATAGCCGTCCGCTGACAGATTTTCATCAGTCCGATGTCGGCAATCAACAGTTCGAGTTCATTTTTAGTCAGTTTATATACTTCCTTATGCAACGCTTCCGCCCGGTCAAAGTCCATAGCCATAAAAGCACAGAACCCCAGGTTGTTGGATGCTTCCGCTTTCCCCGACTTGTAGAAATTCACCTGTCTATAGGCTTCATTGGCATATTTATAAGAAGAATCCAGGCTTCGATAACGATAAGCATACGCTTTCCCGTTTAATGAATCAATCAGGCGCACCTCTTTGGTCGGCACCATATCAGTGCACGAAAAAAAAGAGGCAAACAACACTATACCTATTATATATAAAGGAAAGCGTGAACTCATTTTTGACTATTAACTGTTTTCAGAAAGCAAATCTACAAATATTTCCGATAAGTTGGAGAGAAAAATATTTTTTATACAATAAGTCCTTCTAAATAATAAGAGAAATTCCTACCTTTGCAGGCAAATTAACAAATAGGTAACATCTATTACAAAATGAGCGAAAAAGCACCCTTTATGGTATTCTCGGGAACGAACTCGAGATATCTGGCAGAAAAAATCTGCGCAAGCCTGGATTGTCCTCTGGGAAATATGAACATTACCCATTTTGCCGATGGCGAATTTGCTGTTTCATATGAGGAGTCAATTCGTGGCGCACACGTATTCCTGGTTCAATCCACTTTCCCTAATTCAGACAACCTGATGGAACTTCTCTTGATGATCGATGCTGCAAAACGTGCGTCTGCAAAGAGTATTGTAGCTGTAGTCCCCTATTTCGGATGGGCACGTCAGGATAGAAAAGACAAACCCCGTGTATCTATCGGCGCTAAGTTGGTAGCCGACCTGCTGTCTGTTGCAGGTATCGACCGTCTGATTACGATGGACTTGCATGCAGACCAGATTCAGGGATTCTTCAATATCCCGGTAGATCACCTGTACGCATCAGCAGTATTCCTTCCTTATATCCAGTCATTGCAACTGGAAAATCTGGTTATTGCTACACCGGATGTAGGAGGTTCAAAACGTGCCAGTACTTTCTCCAAATACCTCGGTGTACCATTGGTACTCTGTAACAAATCACGTGAAAAAGCCAATGAAGTAGCATCTATGCAAATCATCGGTGACGTAGAAGGTAAAAACGTAGTATTGATTGACGATATCGTAGACACTGCAGGAACAATTACCAAAGCAGCCAACATCATGTTGGATGCCGGTGCCAAATCTGTACGCGCCATCGCCAGCCACTGCGTAATGTCTGATCCGGCTTCTTTCCGCGTGCAAGAGTCTGCCCTGACAGAAATGGTATTTACCGACAGCATCCCATACGCAAAGAAATGTCCGAAAGTAAAACAGTTGAGTATTGCCGATATGTTTGCTGAAACAATCAAACGAGTGATGAATAACGAATCTATCAGTTCACAATACATCATTTAATAGATGATAGGTGACAAATGCTAGTTGATAGTTGAAGTTACTTTCAACAGGAAATTATAAAATGGATAATGACCGCTTTGGGTTATTATCCATTTTTCTTTGTCCATACCAATTATCATTATTCCATCATCTGGTACATATATGCAAAAAAATAGGCCACGCAATGCGCAGCCCACTACCATTTATCATCTATTGAAGTCTTCCGAATTTATAGGTTCCTTTTTTAATCACCTTCCCATCTTTATCTGTTTCCACAAAAGGACCATTTTTCTTTCCTTGTTTGAAAAAGCCCTCGAAGCGATTACCATCTTTGTCGATTTGTACGCCCTGTCCATCTTCCAATCCGTCAACAAAGCCACCTTTATATTGCATCCCAGCAACGGTTTTCAGAGTACCCTGTCCATTGGGACGGTTGTCTTTCCAATCACCGTCATAAACATCGCCATTGCTCCATTTATAGACTCCTCTGCCATCACGTTTATTGTTTTTCCAGCTTCCTTCGTACACAGCACCATTCGCCCAGGTAAAAGTACCCTTTCCGTCTTGCATGCCATTTTTGAAATTACCTACATACTTGTCGCCGTTAGCATGATAATAAACTCCTTCACCGGTGCGTTCACCTAAGAGATAAGAACCTTCATAACGATCGCCCGTGTGAAAGTAGTAAGTACCTCTTCCGTGTTGAATATCATCCGCCCAGTCACCATCGTATTTATCTCCATTGGTATATTCAAATACCCCTTTTCCGTGACGGACATCATCTTTCCAATCTCCTTCATACTTACAGCCGTCGTCCCAGTTCATGATGCCTTTGCCGTTCTTCTTATCATTTTTCCAGTGACCGGTATATTTGGCTCCATTCGCCCAAGTGTATGTACCTTCGCCTTCACGCTTATCATTCACCCATTTACCTACATACAAATCACCGTTATGATAATACATTGTTCCTTCACCATGCTGATAATCCTGATACCACATACCGTCGTAACGGTTGTTATTCATAAAATAATAGATACCTTTTCCATGCTGCTGATCCTGGAACCACTGTCCCTCGTACTTTTCTCCGTCAGGAAACATATAAATTCCATATCCTTCACGTTTCCCCTTCACATATTCACCTTCAAAGACATCGCCGTTTTTGAAAACCGTTTTTCCTTTTCCGTTCGGTTTTCGCCCTTTCATTTCTCCTGTATAGACACTGCCATCCTTAAAAGTATAGTTGCCAATCTTTATTTCAGTGGAGAATGTATCTTTAATTTTTCCGAAAAATCCGCCTTTTTTTCCTTCATTTTCTTGTGCCATCACTCCCTCTTGTGCAAGAAGAGCCAATAAAAGTGTAGTATATAGATATTTCCTCATTGGTTTTAGTCGTTACTCATTTTAGAATTACAATTTGGACAAAGATACAATTTCTATCCCAAACAGCCCACTTTCGGAAAGCAATTTATGACAACTTTTTACCTGCAATGACCTCTTTTAATGTCTCTTTGCACAAATAGCGCTGTGCCAAATCCTGTATTTCCATCGGAGTAACCTCATTCACAGCCAGCAGAGAACGTGAAAAGTAGTCATCATCCAGACCGGAAGTAGCAATAAAGATCCACGCATCCGAAAGTGAGAAAGGAGACTCATAACTACGGCACATTTCTCCCAACATATAGTTGCGCACGATAGTCAGTTCTTCCGCCGACACAGGTTCCTGATGCAGACGGTCTATTTCATGATACACTTCCTGTATCAACGGTTCCACATATTCATTATCCGTTTCTGTCGAGATAGCCAACAGTCCGCTATCCGGATAAAACATGATTCCTGCCGAAATACCATAAGTATATCCCTTCTCTTCACGGATATTAGACATCAGCCGACTGCCAAAATAACCTCCGAATAAAGTCATCAGGACCCGGAGTTTCAGATAATCAGGATGATCACGGGTAATGGTTGTATACCCCATCTTTACAGCACTCTGCATAGCATCCCCACGCTCTGTAAAAATTCTCTTTTCGGGAACAGCAGTAAAAGGAAAATTTAATTTCGACACCTGCTGTTGATGTTGTCCGAAAGAGGTGCCGAATGTATCTGTCACCCGGCTGATAATATCCTCTGTCACCTTGCCGGACAAGAATATAGAACAATTACCCGAATGGTAATACCGTTCATAAAATTCACGGAGCACTTCCGGAGTGATGGCATGATAATCTTCCTCCACCACTATTCTGCCACATGGATGCTGTTCGCCATAAAGCGACTGTAACAGACTGCGGTGTGCCAGGAAATCAACTTTGGAAGTATTGACCAGATATTGTTGGATATTGGTATCAAGGATAGTATGCAATTCCTTCTCCGGGAAAAGCGGTTCTTTAATCATAGATTCCACCACCTCCAATGTTTTCGCCAAATACTTATTCAGCGAATAAACAGTGATATATGCATATTCCGACGAACTGGACAATTCGAGCCATGAGCCGTAGTAATCCAGTTTTTCGGCAATGGTGGCAGCCGTATATTTTTTTGTACCTTCACGCAGCATCCGGTTCGTAAACAGAGCTTGCAGTTTCTGCGACTGTTGCCAGCGTCCCCCGGCAAAAAGCACATCTATGCGTACCACTTCCTGTTCACCCGCATTAATAACAGTCAACGGAATACCGTTTGGCAACGTCATTCGAACGGGAGGAAGTATACGAAAATTTTTCAGGGTTTGTATTTCAGGTTGTATCGTACGATCCATAAGATTAGATTCTATTCTTCAAAAATTCTTCTGCCCGTTCCAAGTCTTGTGGAGTATCGATTCCAATAGTTTCCACCTCACTGATACCGACCTTTATTTTGTATCCGTTCTCCAGCCAGCGAAGCTGCTCCAAAGATTCGGCCAACTCCAAAGAAGACTGTGGAAGCATGGTAATCTCTTTCAGCACCTCTGTACGATAAGCATACAATCCGATGTGCTTGTAGTAGGTATGTCCCTTCAACCAGTCCTGTTTCTCGGCATTACGCTGATAAGGAATGATAGAACGGCTGAAATAAAGTGCGTTCCAGTTCTTGTTGACTACCACTTTCGGTGAATTCACGTTTTCCAGTACGGCAAACGGTTCATCGGCAGTAAAAGGCTTCACCAACGTAGCAATCTGCGTGGTTACATCTTCAAAACAAGCCTTTACCGCATCCAGTTGTGAAGGCTGAATAAAAGGCTCATCTCCTTGTATATTCACTACGACGTCAAACTCACCTCCAATCTTGGTACAGGCTTCATAACAACGATCCGTACCACTTTTGTGGTGAACGGAAGTCATCACAACCTTTCCCCCGAACGCCTTAACAGCAGCTTCAATGCGTTCATCATCCGTAGCTACATAAGCGTCATCCAAAATGCCTGCCACTTGTTCGTATACGCGTTGTATGACTGTTTTTCCACCCAACATAGCCAACGGTTTCGCAGGAAAACGAGTGGATGCATAGCGGGCAGGTATAATTCCAAGAAATTTCATCTACTTAATAAATAATGAAGAATGGAAAGCAGATAATGACTGTTGTATATATCCCCTTTGCCAATCCTCCGGTTTTAATATTTTGTTATCATATAAAAGCATGTCAATATCCAGACAAACCTTTTCCTCTTTCTTATCCTCCGAACGACGTCCGGACCTCTGTTCTATATCTTTCAGCATTTTCCTCACCGTCTCTTCATCCTTATCGGAATAGAACAGAACCACTTGGTTGGAAAACAGAGCCGGATTCTTAAAAAACAAAGGTTTAGTTTCCAGTTCGGGAGCAAAACATATAGAAGAGAACGATTCTGTCAGCTTCTGCCTGGCAAAAGTCAAGTTCTCTTTCCTGTTGTAATTACTCCCTATGCAAACAATATACTTGTGCACTTCTTTAATTGAAAAGATCGTCCAATCCCCCTTCTTCTATCACTTCGCCATCAGGAGTTTCCGAACCGGCACACGGGTCAAACCCTTCAGGGAGTTTGAATCTCTCCTGCTGGTCATATCCCAAAGTCGGATCGTCATACACTTTCTTCATATACATAGCCCAGATAGGCAAAGCTGCAGCAGCACCCTGTCCATAGGTCATTCTACCGAAGTGAATATCACGTTCGTCCCCTCCTACCCAACAACCGGATACCAGTGAAGGAGTGAATCCCATAAACCAGGCATCGGAGTTATCATTGGTCGTTCCTGTTTTTCCACCCATATCGGCGGTAATTCCATATCGACGAACACGTCCACCCGTTCCTTCATTAATAACGGCACGCAGCATAACCAGCATTTTGTAAGTGCTCGACGCGCTTATCACTTCTTCCATTTGCGGTGCAAAAGTAGAAATGACATTGCCATCACTATCCTCAATACGGGTAACGAACAATGGAGCCACCCGGATTCCTTTATTGGCAAAAGCTGTGTATGCGCTGACCATTTCACCGACAGAAATTTCACAAGGTCCCAGACAAAGTGAAACCACCGGATCAATTGCTTTATTACGTACACCGAAACTATGAATCAGGCGTACCAAATCATACGGATTCAGCTTACCCATCAGATATGCAGAAATCCAGTTATCGGAGTTTGCCAATCCCCATTTCAGAGTTACCATTTCTCCATAACGCTTATCATTTGCATTACGTGGTGTCCAGGGAGTTCCATTCTCATCAATCAAAGTTTGCTCTACGTGGCGTGCCTGATCGCAAGGAGAAAATCCGTTCTCCATTGCCAATGTATATAAATACGGTTTAATAGTAGAACCTACCTGACGACGTCCCACCATCGCCATATCATACTGGAAATATACATAATTCGGTCCGCCCACATAAGCTTTCACGTGTCCGTTTGCCGGATCCATTGACATAAATCCCGTCCGCAAGAAAGATTTGTAGTAGCGGATGGAATCCATCGGTGTCATAATCGTATCTTTATCACCCTTCCAGGAAAAGACAGTCATTTCTTCCGGTGTATCGAACGCCTTACGAATCTGTTGTTCCGAAGCTCCCGCCTCTTTCATGAGGCGATAACGTTCCGTTTGTTTCATTGCTTTCGTCAACAACTCTTCCACTCGTTTTTCCGGTAGTGATCGTGCATACGGAGCATTCTTACTTCCCTCTTTTTCTTTGAAGAATATAGGTTGCAGATAATCACCCAAATGCTCTTTTACAGCATCTTCGGCATACTGCTGCATACGTGAATTGATAGTTGTATAAATCTTCAATCCATCTGTATAGATATTATAATTTGTACCGTCTTTCTTCTTGTTTTTCGCACACCAGCCATATAACGGGTTAGTTTCCCAAGCGATAGAATCCTCATAGAATTTCTGCATTTGCCAACCACGATAATCACTTCTTACCGGTTTCGGTGCTGTCATAACGCCACGGAGATATTCACGGAAATAAGTAGCCAGTCCCTCTTTATGGTCAACACGGTTATAAGTCAGTTTCAACGGAAGAGCCTGCAAAGAATCACATTCTTCATCTGTGATATATCCGGCTTTACGCATCTGCTCGAGCACTACATTACGACGGCCACGGGAACGTTCGTTGAAACGAACCGGATTGTAAAGTGACGGATTCTTACACATACCCACCAATGTAGCTGCTTCTTCAATCTTCAAGTCCTTCGGTTCACAGCCAAAATAGGTATATGCAGCAGTTTTGATGCCAACAGCATTATTCAGAAAATCAAATTTATTGAGATACATACTCAATATTTCCTCTTTGGTGTAGTAACGTTCAAGTTTCACCGCAATCACCCATTCAATCGGTTTTTGGAAAAGACGTTGAAGTGTATTTCTAGCCACATTTTCCGTAAACAACTGTTTAGCTAGCTGTTGTGACAAGGTACTACCCCCACCTGCATTTTTCTGAAACATCAAACCACGTTTCACAAACGCACGGAACAACGCTTTGGCATCAATACCCGAATGCTCGACAAAACGAACATCTTCCGTTGCAATAAGAGCATTGATAATACTGGGTGACAAATCCTTGTAAGCCGTGTACACCCGGTTTTCCTTGCTGTAAGACCATGTACCAAGCACTTTCTCATCTTCAGAAAAAATCTCTGTTGCAAATTTATAGCTCGGGTTCTCGAGTTCCTCTACAGGAGGCATATAGCCAATCCAACCCTTTGAAATGGAGACAAAGACTATAACAATAGCCAATACTATGACTGCCAAGAATATCCAAAGAGCTTTTATTATTTTTCGAATCATGTTTTTTCTCGCTTAAAATGACGCATTTAATTAAGATGCAAAGGTAGATAAAATCCGCTATTCAGCCAACGAGTTTGATTATAATTTCTATTTTGTTAAAATATAGAGCGATACTCCTAACAAATAGCATGAAACAAAACAAAAAAGAGCATTTTTCAAGAAAGCAACCCTCTTATTATATCTAAACACAAACAGGCGGGAAAAATCCCGCCTGTTATTCATTCATAAATATACCTATTTATAAGATAATCAATTACAAGGTTGCTGCCTGCACACCTACCACTCCGGCAATCGCACCGGCAACAGCAATAATCACTTTCAAAATAATACTCCACGTTTTTTTCATAGACATTTCTCTTTTTAAATTAAACACTAAATGAACACTCTAACCGTCAGCTATTAATCAACAAGACATTAAGCTGCGGGATCCGGTGCCTCTCCGCTACCGCCACCTTCATCTCCGCCACCTTCGCCTTCATCCGGTTTCTCGGGATCTTCCGGAGATACAGTAACGCTAATTTTCTTCAGATATTCATCCAGACTGATCAGATCTAACTTCTCATCTGCACGGGTAGCAGTTTTGGTGACACGCAACTCTTTATTAGCTTGGAAAAAGATACGAACACTATCCACACTCTTAGCATTAATATCCTTCGCCAACTCCGCACCTTTTGAACGGGCAGTCAACATAAACACACCCAAACCTTCGATATTCACAGACTTACCTTCCAACAACTGCTCCTTCATTTTTTCCACAAAATTCTGGATTACACTCTTGATGTCACCGATAGACAGCGAAGAACGATCCTGCATTTTCTGTGCAATATATTTCAGGTTGACGGACTGACCTAAAGTGATCAGATGCGGATAATATCTCTTAGGAGAATTGGGAACACGCGGATCTGTTGGCCGCGTAATGACTTTGTAAATTACACTCATACTACGTTTTTTTAAAGATTTAAATTCAAGTTTATTTATTCACGTTTTGTTGATCAACAATGCAAAGGTGAAACTTTTATTCCGGATAGAAAAGAAAAAAGCTCCTTGCGGAGCTATTTTCATTTACCTAAGTATATAATAAACTATAAATCAACAACATAATCAGCATCCTATAATCTCCCAGTCCCCAATCGTACACCGTTCGCTATCAAAACAGACAGCCACCTTTACGACAGGCAATCCACATAAAGCAAAGCGTTCCGGATAATTCTTCAAATCAATTTGCTCCATCGCT